>ERZ1035048.385-NODE-385-length-14102-cov-6.389336_pt1 | contig 14102 bp, 16 predicted proteins | sample MGYA00520587_ERZ1035048 | MGnify/ENA primary metagenome ERZ1035048 (study PRJEB33766, sample SAMN09781693) | gut metagenome | biome: gut microbiome | host: Homo sapiens | place: Madagascar | study: EMG produced TPA metagenomics assembly of the PRJNA485056 data set... | reverse complement strand
CAGAGCTATAATGGCAAGAAAGCCGTCATTGGCAGCGAGATTAAGTATATCAGTGGTGCCACGCTTACGATAAGTAGAAATTTATTGGAAATTGTTGAAAATTAAAAAACTCCCTCTAGCCTGTATTATCGTCTTTAATTTCTCAGGTGGTAACAATCAGATTCTGTCCAATGCTACCAAGGCTGAGCAAAACTTCTATGGTGACAAGTATATCGAGGAGATGATGAAGGCGAAGACCAAAAGTCAAGAGTCTGCAATCTCACCAGAGTCAACCCGCCTCTCCCTACATATTAATAATGTGGAAGCATTAGCAGAATATGTAGCCAAGCTTTCTTACCTCTGTTTGCACCGTTTGTGAGGTTAAGACCATCACAGATTTTGCCGATGAGGATGCTTTCGTAAAATATATGAATCGCTATTCCGTCTTTGGCGAGGAAGAATTAAGAGATTGGTATAAATAAAGATTATTTTACCATTATCAAGATGGTGTACAACATAGCCTTCACCAACTTACCTTCCTTTCCATCCGTTGGTAGAAATAGGCTTACGCAAGTTCCTCGATGCCAACAACGATTTATATTTAGAACTCAATTCCCATTGTCCTTTGAAACTCTGGAAAGACCGTCTGGTAGCTGTATGGGGACAGGAAACATTATAGAATCATAAATCATGGCTTCAGAAAAGATGAAATACATTCTTCGTAGAGCTGAGCAATCAGCCTTACGAACTGATATAGAGTTATCTCCTTTGAAAAGAGAGATAGAGTCAATCTTTAATCCTCGTAATATAGACATGGATTGTAAAATGATATCCAATCTCCTCTTGCCATACGAGAAAATGATTAAGGAAGATATGTCGAAAGGCAACCATCGTAATGCCTTCGAGACATTCTTGGAAATCTTAGGATCCCTTTCTTATCACTTCGTGAAAGATGAGCACTTCTGTTATTTTGATGACATGTATTGTCCTGACTATTCCTGCTCCGATATATTGAAGTCCATCATAGCAGAAATCAAGTCAGGCAAAGTTGCTATCGAAGATGTAGCTTACTTCGATGCTGGCATGTCAAAGATAGCCCAGATGGAGTCCTACGAAGATTACGGCAGTCCCTTCTGTGTGATGGATTGGGAAAGATATAAGGGATGAAAATGATAATATGATGTTACGAATTATCTTCATTTCTGTATTTCTGTTCGGAGCTGTAATAGGATGGCTTGTGGTTTACTTTGTGCGCCAGTACAAAGATTATAACCCTAAAGCATTAAGAGATTCCTTGCTTCTATTCCTGGGTGGAGGATGCATGGAATTACTATTAACCCTGATTGATAAGCAGGCTGCTCTATATGCTTTTGCTGCATACTTAATAGGATTAGCTATAGCCTTTTTCCTCCATTGGATTTATCAATTGATAGTTGCAAAGATAACGGCTCCCAAATTTATGGATCCTCGCAGCAAATATGAATTGTTCTCGGGTTGTAGCCTTTCTGATAAAGAAAAGGATGCAAGGGCAATGGTAGGTTATCAGCTAGAAATAGTGAATCAAGGATTTCAGCAACTCTGTGAGAAGCTTATAACAGAAGATGAGTTCATAACTCTGGTGAAAAAATCAGGCTTAACACGTCAGGCCTTTGAAGATTTGACAAGTCATCCTCTGGGAGATATGTTTTTGTCTCCAGCTCTTACAGCATATATGAGGGCAAAGAATATATTTGATGCAATTGAGATTGATACACTAGAAGACAACTAAATTTATAAAGTAAAGATTATGGCAGAACAAAATAAAAGAAAATCAGAAAATAAAAACTCCCAAGTAAAATATAGTTTACATGAGAGTCGAAATGTAAAGACTGTCGCAAAACGTAGTGCACATTCTTGTTTAAGAGGAAGAATACTAGATAATAAGAAAAATGGTACGGGACCAAGATAGGAGGTTGCTTTATGATGAAACTTGATGAAATACGGAAGGCTTATGAAGATTTGTCTGGTAGTTTAAGTTCTGTTGTGCGACAAATTAATTTTGCAGGAATAGCTATTGTATGGATTTTCGTTGGAAAGGAATCAGAAACGGTACCTCTACATCTTCATAATGCTTGTACATTTCTTGTTATATCCATAATTCTTGATGCTTTGCAATATTTTGTTGGTACATTATGTTGGCATATGTGTTATTTGTTCAAGCATAAGAAAAATATAGCAGATAAGGATATTGATATTCACGAAAGTGAATGGATTAATGTAATTCCATGGCTTTGTATTTATGCAAAAACCATAGTTACAGCTATTGGATATGGGTACATTCTTTCTTTTTTGATGAAATATTTCTCTTTGTGATTATACTTTGTCTTATTAAAGCTGTTAATATATGGATACAAAGAAGAGAAATTATAGAGCCGAATGCCTTGAGGTAATGAATTTGCCTGAAGGAACACCGGATTCTGTGATATTAAAGAATCTGCAATCTTTAATGGCTCAATGGCATCCTGATAGGAGTAATTTTACAGATAATGAAGCTCGTCGTAAAGCCGAGGATTATTATAAAAAATTGAATGAGTTACGGCAGGGGTTAAAAATTCAAAACGAACGGGAAAAGACAGAAAATGGCTTGGTTTCGTTATCTGGTGATAATAGTAACGAGGAAGCTGAATTTAAATCTGTATATGAAGTTTTAGATCTCAAAGTACAACTTTATGATGCACAAACGCAGTTAGAAAATGTCATAAGACAATATAATAGCTCGCAATCTCAAATTGAAAACTTGAAAAAGGAGTTGGCAAATAAGAGAAATACTGAGACTAGAGATAGGATGAATGACTTAAAGACTGAATATAAGCCAAGAGTATTGTATAGAAATATAAGTTTTGGCTCATTGCTCTTAGCTGTGGTATCTCAAATTGGTGTAGTCAAAGACTTTTTAATAAATACGTTAGGCTTTTCAAATAATTGGGTCTTTAGTTGTACAACTGCCATTTTTGTATTGTTCTTATTGAATTATTTGCATAATATATTATTATTGAGAATAATAGAGGAATTAATAGGATATTTTACAAATCCTAATGTAATACAGTCTATAGATAAGAATAAATACTTGTATACGAAATATGAGGCAAAGCTTCATATATTTCAAGAGTCTGACTTTTTTGAAGCTGTAGATTTAAACATAAAGAAATCGATTTTTAAAAGATGTATCTTCTTTGGACATGTTGAAACTATAAAGCGGCAAGTTGTAGATACTTTGATTACAGATTTGTTAAGTAAGAAAATTATTTCAATATCCTACGTATACGATGGTGTCAGAACCTTTAAAATAGAGGAGTCTGATTATGTGATACGTAAGAGTGAAGGACTCTCTCTTTAGGAGTATAAGTTGATAATAAATCTGAAAATAACAAGTTAATTTCATTAACCAATGGGAGAAGAAACATTATTGATAGTAGGTAATGGCTTTGACTTATCTATGGGATTTAAGACATCTTATGGCGACTTTATGAAGAGTTCATACTTTCCAAATAAGGAAACTTCCAGCCTATGTTGAAGAATGACTATGGCAAGTATCTCCTTTCAATACTTGAAGAGAAAAATCAAACATTAAAAAAGAATTTAGAATATTAGAAACGATGAATATAGTAAAAACAGAAATAGAAGGCGTCCTCATTATAGAGCCACGCCTCTTCCGTGATGCTCGTGGCTACTTCTTCGAGAGTTTCAGCGAGCGAGAGTTTGAAGAAAAGGTTGCCCCAATCCTGGGACACAGTGTTCACTTCTGCCAAGACAACGAGTCTATGAGCAGTTATGGTGTGATGCGAGGCTTGCACTTCCAGCGCCCACCATATACTCAGAGCAAGCTGGTACGCTGCGTAAAAGGCAGGGTCCTCGATGTCGCTGTAGATATCCGCAAGGGGTCACCAACCTATGGCAAGCATGTGGCTGTAGAACTTACAGAAGACAATCATCGCCAGTTCTTCATTCCAAAGGGCTTTGCCCATGGTTTCGCAGTCCTCTCAGAAACAGCCGTCTTCCAATACAAGTGTGATAACTTCTATCATCCAGAGGCAGATGGAGGTATCAGTATTCTCGATGATAGCCTTGGCATTGATTGGAAGATTCCTACAGAACATGCCAATCTCTCCGAGAAAGATACGAAGCATGCAATGTTGAAGGACTTCGATTCTCCATTCGATATCAACGTGGATTTATACAAATAGGCATCTGATGCCAGATAAAGAACTTTTAGAGCAAATGCTCTCGATTATAAAATCGTGGGGGATGCTTTATTGGTGATATAAAGCATTATGCCTTGATGACAGAGGAACTTTTAGTTAAGCCTGTTTAAAAATCAGAAAAGTCCAATTTCTTAAAATACACTTTATCCCCAGTAAACATTGGGGATGGAGTTGTATTGTCATAGGGGTGGATGCTTACAGTGATATTATCACCAAGGTTAAATTCTGGCTTTACAGTACCAGAGATAAAGGGAGATGTCAATTCTAGAAAGATGGCAGTGGTACTGGAAGATTCAAAGCAAGTGAATGGAAAGTTGAATCAGCTTAAGGATCATTTGATAGAGTTCTTTCATTTGTCGGAAGTTGAGGATGATAGAAATAAGTTTTTTAAATCAATAGAAAAGAATAAGTAAATGTCAAATCAAACATCAGATAATAATAAACGAATAGCGAAGAATACATTGTTATTGTATGTGCGAATGCTCTTTACAATGGCTATAAGCCTTTTTACATCACGAGTGATATTAAATACACTTGGCGTTGAGGATTATGGTATCAATAATGTGGTAGGAGGAATTGTTACCATGTTCTCTGTACTTAGTGGTTCTCTCTCTGCTTCAATCAGCCGCTTTATAACATTCGAATTAGGAAAAGGTAATATTGAACGACTCAAAACTGTATTCTCTACTGGTGTGAATATCCAGTTGGGAATGTCTGTATTGATAATTGTCATAGCAGAGGCAGCTGGTATCTGGTTCTTGAATACCAAAATGAATATACCATCTGATAGAATGGTTGCAGCCAATTGGGTTTTTCAATGTGCGATTCTCACATTTGTACTCAATCTATTGAGTGTACCTTACAATGCAGCAATCATAGCTCATGAAAAAATGTCTGCCTTTGCTTATATCAGTGTGGTGGAAGTCACTTTGAAATTGATAATAGTTTATATGTTGACTATCTCTCCATTTGATAAGTTGAAGACATACGCTGTACTTTTACTATGTGTCGGTGCTGTTATCCGATTCATTTATGGCTATTATTGTAAACGCCATTTCGAAGAGTGTACTTATCATTTTGTAATTGATAAACCGATTTTGAAAGAGATGACAGGATTTGCTGGATGGAATTTCTTTGGTAATGGTGCTTACATGCTTAATACGCAAGGTGTTAATATTCTCATGAACCTGTATTTTGGCGTAGCTGTAAACGCTGCACGTGGTGTGGCTACTCAGGTTGATGCAGCATTAAAACAGTTTGTTAATAACTTTACCACAGCTGTCAATCCTCAGATAACTAAGTCATATGCACAAGGTGATTTAGACTATATGCATAAGCTTGTGTGTAGAAGTGCTAAGTTCTCAGCTTTTTTGATGATATTTTTTGCTGTTCCAATTATTTTAGAGGCAGATACAATCTTGAAGATATGGTTGAAAACAGTTCCAGATTATGCTGCAATTTTTTTGCAGTTGATTATAATATCGTCTTTTGTTGATACAGTGTTAGCTAACTCGTTGGTAACTTCTATGTTCGCCACAGGTAAAATCAAAAGATATCAAATTATAGTTACAACAGTAGGTTGCTTGGCGTTTCCTTTATCTTGGATAAGTTTCGAACTAGGTATGCAACCACAGGCAGGATATATTATTTACTTTATCATTTATACAATACTTCTCGGAGTTCGATTATACCTATTAAAGGATATGGTAAAACTTCCAGTTATGATGTATGTTCGGGAGGTTTTATTTAAGGTGTTGCCGGTAATTGTGATTAGTTTTGTAATCTTAGGAATGGTTGTTTATTTGATGAATCCTAGCTTTATTAGATTATTGATAGTTTGTGTAACAAGTGTTTTGACCATATCTATTGTGGAGTTTTTTATAGGTTTGACAAAACAAGAGCAGGCTTTTGTTTTAGATAAGATTAAAGTCGTAATTAATAAAATTTAGAAATAATGGGAATAAAAACAAAGTTGAAGCATGCGATTTCTTTCTTATTGCATGGTGAGCCAAAACAAGTTATTGCAAATGTTGTAACATTGGCACCTTCCGAGTTGTTAAAACAGCGTTGTGCATTAATTACAGGTGGTACTAGTGGTATCGGGTATTCTATTGCTGAAGCATATTTAAAGGCAGGCATAAAGGCAGTAGTAATTACTGGAAGAAGTCAAGAAAAAGTTGATGTTGCATGTCAAAAGCTAAGTAAGTATGGACTCTGTCTCGGTTTTGTGATGGATAATACTCAAGTTGATAAGTTTTCTGGTATATTTAAAAGAATTTTACAGGAATTAACTCAACATGAGATACATAATGTTGATATTTTAGTAAATAATGCTGGAGTGCTTGGTGCTAGTATTCCAAATGCCAAAGAGGAAGATTATGATAAAATATTAGATACAAACCTAAAAGGGGTATTCTTCTTGACACAGCTTTTTTGCAACTATATGGTTAAGAATAATATTAAAGGTAATGTTCTTAATATAGCGTCATCTTCAAGTTTACGACCTGCTATTTCTGCGTATACAATTAGTAAATGGGGGCTTCGTGGTCTCACTTTAGGATTCGCCCGTGCTTATGCAAAGTATGGTATAACTATAAATGGTTTAGCACCAGGACCAACTGCAACACCAATGCTTATCCATAATGATAATAAAAACTTATTAAACACTTTGATCCCGCTTGGTCGCTTTGCTCTACCAGAAGAAATAGCAAATATGGCTGTTTTTCTGGTTTCAGATATGGGCCATGCTATTATTGGAGATATTATCTATATGACAGGTGGGGCAGGATTAGTAAGTTTTGAAGATATTAATTATAATTTAGATATAGAATTGAATTCTAATAGAAATAGCGACTTAGATATTTAGACTATTTGCAGAGACAAGTATTTATATAGTTTCTTTGCAAAATATTTTACGCTTATGAATTCGTGAAATTCAGCATTACTTAATGTAAAATAATAAAAAATAGAAATATGGAAGGAAAGTTTTATACAGCGGAAAAGAGTCAGCAAATTGTAATTTCTTTGCTAAAGGCTCATGGAATAAAAAAGGTAATAGCATCTCCAGGAACAACAAATTATACATTGGTTGCAAGTATGCAACAAGATCCTTGGTTTGAAATGTACTCTTCCGTAGATGAGCGTTCTGCAGCATATCTTGCATGTGGAATGGCTTGTGAATCAGGTGAACCTGTTGTGATAACCTGTACAGGTGCTACTGCTTCTCGTAATTATATGCCAGGTCTTACAGAAGCATTCTATCGTAAATTACCTGTTCTTGCAATTACAGCTTCACAAGGTGATGCAAAGATAGGACATCATATTGCGCAAGTAATCGACAGACGAGTGCACCCAAATGATTTGGTCAAATTAAGTGTTAGTGTACCTATATGTAAGGATTCTACAGATGAATGGAGTGCTGTCGTTAAAGTAAATGAAGCGATACTTGAATTAACTCGTGACGGAGGTGGTCCTGTTCATATTAATCTTGATACTAATTATAGTCGTGATTTTTCAATTAAAGAATTACCTCCTGTTAGAGTAATTAAAAGATATACTATTCATGACAAAATGCCTTCTCTTCCCAAAGGTAGAATTGGAATTTTTGTAGGTGCTCATCCAAAAATGTCAGATGCGCTTAGTAATGCTATTGATGGTTTCTGTCAACATACTGGAGCTGTAGTCTTTTGCGACCACACTAGCGGCTATTATGGAAAATATCGTGTGGATTATTCTTTAGTTTGTAGTCAAGATAAATATTTCTCAGAATTAAAAGATTTATCATTGCTTATTCATATAGGTGAAGTTTCTGGTGAATATTATGGCTTGGGTCGATTGAATCCTAAGAACGAATGGCGAGTAAATCCTGATGGTAAGCTAAGAGATCGTTGGCATAAATTGACAAGCATATTTGAAATGAATGAAGAAGATTTTTTCAATCATTACCTGTCAGTTGATTATACTGATAAGAACTCTATATTGCAAGATTATATTAAAGAATGTGATGAATTCTATTCAAATATTCCTGAATTGCCTTTTTCAAATATTTGGATTGCAAGTCAATTGGCCGATTTGATACCTTCAAATTCTTGTATTCATTTTGGAATATTGGGTTCTTTAAGAGCTTGGAACTTTTTTAGATTGCCTGAAGGTGTAGAATCTTCGTCAAATGTTGGTGGGTTTGGAATTGATGGTGGCGTGTCAACACTCATTGGAGCTTCTCTAGTTAATTCTTCTAAGCTCTATTTTGGGGTTTTCGGTGATTTGGCATTTTTCTATGATATGAATTCATTAGGAAATCGTCATATAGCAAATAATCTTCGAATAATGCTTGTAAATAATGGCAAAGGTGCTGAGTTTAGATTGTATTGGCATCCTGCAGCGGCTTTCAAGGAAGATGCTGATGCCTTTATGGCTGCTGGTGGTCATTTTGGTAATAAGTCTGCGAATCTGGTCAAGCATTATGCTGAAGATTTAGGTTTTGAATATATAAGTGCTTCTTCAAAAGAAGAATTCACGAATGTTTATTCTCGTTTTGTTAATCCTGAGTTAACAGCAAAGCCGATTTTGTTTGAGGTGTTTACCAATAGTTCAGAAGAGAATGAAGCATTATTTACAATACGTAATATGGCAGAGAATTCAGCTTATAAAAAGCAACAAATTAAAAAATCAATAATTAAGTTTGTTGGTCCAAAACTTATCAAAACTGTAAAAAAGATAATTAAATAATGAATATTATAAAAAAAGTATTTAATAAGATTACTTATATTAAAACGGATCGTTATGTAAAGTTTAAACAACGAGAATTGCAAAAGGTATTATTACGTGAGTCAAATAAGCCACGAATCTATTTCTTTTGCACTCCGACTCATAGCAATCTGGGTGATCAAGCTCAGTTGTTCTGTTGGCTGCGTTTGTTAAAAGAATGGCATCCTGGGCATGAGGTGGTTTGTGTTCCAACTCGTTATCGTAGTTTTGCAACTATTAGAACAATCCATAAAAATCTTCAGAAAAATGATATTATTTATGTGCACAGTGGTTATTTGATTTTTGACCCTCATCCAGAGTTACCATTCATTTTAGATATTGTCAGAGGTTTTTATGATACCAAAATTACTATTCTTCCACAAACTGTAAATCTTATGGGAGAATGGTATAAGCATATTGTTGCACAGGTTTTCAATTCTCACCCAAATTTGACTCTTTACTGTCGTGATGAGGTCTCTTTAGAAAATGCGAAGAAGCTGTTCCCGAAAGTTGAGAAGAAGTTGATGCCAGATGTTGTTACTTCCTTGATAGGCAATGCTGAGTTCCAATATCCTAATTCAACAAGAAAAGGAGTAATGCTTTGTGTTCGCAATGATGGAGAAAAATTATATAGTGATGAGCAAATTAACAGTTTGCGTAAACGTTTTGATGGTATAAAGACAGATATTTGTGATACAACCATAGATGCTCCTATTTGGGAATGGGAAAATAATAGAAGTGGCTTGATTCGTAACATATTGGAGCTTTTCTCAAAATATCAGGTTATTATTACAGATAGATACCATGGTACTATATTCTCTCAAATAGTGAATACGCCGGTTATCGTAATATCATCTACAGATCATAAATTAAGTAGTGGTGTAAAATGGTTCCCGAAAGATCAGTTTGAAGGAAATATTACCTTTGCTTTAGATTTAGACGAAGCTTATAATAAGGCAACAGAGATTCTTGCAAGAAATGGAAAACAGAAGAAGAATCCTGCATGGTTTAAAAACACCTATTACAATAAGGCTTTATAATTATGGATTATCCTTATATTTTAAATTATTTTATATTGCTTGTATTGGCATATCTCTATTGGAAGAAGCCCGACCCAAAGTTAGTTAAGTGGGCTTTCTTTTTAGAGTTTGTATTTATAGCTTTTAGAGCTCCAGTTGTGGGAGCTGATACTTGGAACTATGTGAGGTATTTGGATGGTGAACGTAATTTTTACAATTATGATCCACGCCCATTGGAAACTGGTTTTGTAATTTACAGGCAAGTATTGTTGGCTTTGCATCCTAACCGCTTTGTGGTTATGTTTGTTAATAGCTTTTTATCGTGTTATCCACTTTACTTAATAATAAAAAGATACTCTAATAATGTACCTCTTACATTAGCAATGTTGTCTATATTTAATTTTTATTACTTATATTTTTGTGGTCTCCGACAAATATTAGGCTTCGCCATTCTTTTGATGGGTTTGATCTATGTATTGGATGAAAAAAAGAAAAAGTGGTTAGTTTTCGTTTTATGTGCTGCTTTAGGATATAGTTTTCATACTACGATTGTTGTTTATGCCGCTATATTCCTTGCTGCTTATTTCTTGCGCTTTAAGAGTAGAACAATCCTTATATCAAGCGTAGTCATTAGTGCTGTTTTGGGAATCGTTTTGCAATCATTCAATATTATGGATGCATTTAATTTCTTCTTAAGTATGAATGTTGAAGCTACTGAAAGAATTGAAGGTTATATGCAAGATAATGGTGATGTAGATGAAATCACTTCTATATTTATGAGTCTGAGACCAACCATTATTACAGTTTTTATATATGCTTTAATGGATAAAGAAAAACTGAATCATTGTTTTTCTGTTATTTATGCTCTAGGTATCATTATAGGTAATTTGTTTATATCAGTGCCGATGATTGGACGTTTGACAGGTTGTTTCACAATATTTGGTGTAGTTGCATTCTCATGGATATTAGGAAAAGATTATTTGGCTTCTTTCAAAAAAAGAAAAGTAACAAATTTAGCGTTAGTTTTTTTTTTACTTTATTTTTCGCAAATGCTTGTTAAAAGTAATATAGACTCTGCTATAGACTTGACATCATCAGCTCGAATGCACCCATATCAATTTATTTGGGAGGATTATAGTAACCATCCTTCTATTAAATACTTTAAATAAATATATACAATGAAAGTACTTTGGTTTGAAATTTCAGTCCCTGGAAGATATAAAGACGGGGGCGTTCCGACAGGAGGATGGCAAGATTCGTTGGAGGAAATTGTTAGAAATAGTGATAAAATAGAGCTGTCTATTGCTTTTCAAGGTAGCAAACATATGACTTTTAGAAGGATTGATGGAGTTGATTATTATCCATTGATTCCTAAGGCCTCATATTTAGAAAAGAAAATTAAATGGCGATACAATCGTTGGGCTGAAGTTAACGCAATGATTCCTCTTGCCATGGATTGTATAGAAAAAGTGAAACCAGATGTTATTCATATTTTTGGTACAGAATGGGAATTTGGACAGGTTGCAAAATACACAGATATTCCATGTGTTATTCATATGCAGGGATGTTTAGCACCCTATTTCAATGCTTTATATCCTCCGTCATATAGTAGCTTGGATCCAATAGTTCAAGCAGGTATTAATATAAAAAAACAATTCCATTTGTGGCAAAAAAGGCATTATATTAAAACTGAACAGGAAATGGAAAAAGACAATTTTGCCGCAGTTACCAATTATATGGGTAGAACTGAATGGGATAAAGGCTTGGTTGAATTATACCACCCTGGTGCAAAATATTATTATTGTAGCGAGGTGTTGCGTCCTGCATTCATGAAATCGGCTAAGTGGCATCTACAAAGGAATCAAAAAGTAAAATTGGTCACAGTGGGATGCGGTAATCATTGGAAAGGGATGGATACTGTTATTCGTACGGCTAATTTATTAAAAGAAAGAGGTTTTGAATTTGAATGGTTCGTAGCAGGAAAAATGTACTTGCAGAAAGAAATCGAAAAAAAAGAAAAATTGTTTTTTTCTGATTTGAATGTACATGTATTGGGGTTTGTTGATGCAAATCAAGTAATGGAATTAATGTTATCTTCTGATATATATGTTCATACTGCCTATATTGATAATAGTCCTAATGCTATTTGTGAAGCTCAGTATATAGGTATGCCTATAATTGCAACATATGTTGGTGGTATCCCTTCACTGATTGACAATCATAAGGATGGTTTATTAGTTCCTGCTAATGCTCCTCATACGCTGGCTTATGAAATAATGACCCTTTCAAAGGATTATGATAGGATGGAGGCATATTCTCAGAGTTCAATAATTCATGCAGAAGAAAGGCATAATCCTGAAACTATATTGAAAGATTTATTATATTGTTATAAAGATATTCAAAAATGAGCAGAATTAGATCGAAAATTAATGGTAAACTATTAGCCATTCGTTCATTATGGCTCAGTAATGGTTTTGCATCCTTTGGTAAAACATCCCGTATTGCGAAAGGGGTAAATTTTGTGGGGGGGCAAATATCAGCATAGGAAATAAGAGTTTTATAGGTCAATATTCTTCTTTAACAGTTTGGACAGAAGAAAGCGATAAGGAACATCCTGAAATGATTATAGGTGATAGTGTTTCTATAGGAGCATTTAACCATATTACTTGTACAAATAGAATAGTCATTGGGGATGGTGTTTTGACAGGTAAATTTGTTACAGTAACTGATAATAGTCATGGCAATACTGATTATGACTCCTTGCATATTAAGCCTAATGATAGGGATGTAGTTAGTAAAGGACCTGTTGTCATAGGCAACAATGTGTGGATTGGTGACAAGGCGACGATACTACCTAGTGTAACAATTGGGGATGGAGCTGTTATCGCTGCAAATGCTGTTGTGACAAAGGATGTACCAGCTTATTCTGTTGCTGCAGGTAATCCTGCTCGCATTATCAAGAAGAATATAGTCGGATAGAATATTACCTCATCAGAGATAGTGAAATATTTTGAAGTGAGTTCTTAAATTAAGTAAAAATAAATTTGTCAATAATATAAGATAGAGGCAATTCTGTTGAGAAATAAACTTTTCTAATATACTTTAATTTTAGAGGAATTCTATAGAGCTACAGTTTAATTTAAACATAAATAAACTATGAAGGGAATCGTATTAGCAGGTGGTAGCGGTACTCGCTTGTATCCCATCACCAAGGGTATCAGCAAGCAGCTGATTCCTATCTTTGATAAACCGATGATATATTATCCTATCTCGGTTTTGATGTTGGCAGGTATCCGTGAGATACTCATTATTTCAACACCATTCGACCTGCCAGGTTTTAAACGACTTTTAGGCGATGGTAGCCAGTTTGGAGTGAAGTTCGAGTATGCAGAGCAGCCTTCTCCTGATGGTTTGGCTCAGGCATTCATAATAGGTGAGAAGTTCATCGGTAATGATTCTGCTTGCCTCGTACTTGGTGACAATATCTTCTATGGTGCAGGATTGAACCAGATGCTGCATCAAGCTGTAGTAGATGCAGAACAGAATAGCAAAGCTACAGTCTTTGGCTATCGAGTAAGCGATCCAGAGCGATATGGTGTAGCTGAGTTTGATGAGCAAGGTAATTGCCTGAGCATCGAAGAGAAGCCAAAGCACCCAAAGAGCAACTATGCAGTGGTAGGCTTGTACTTCTATCCAAACAAGGTGGTGGAAGTAGCAAAGCATATCAAACCATCTGCTCGTGGTGAGTTGGAAATCACAACGGTGAACCAGGAGTTCTTGAAGGATAAGCAGTTGAAGGTACAGACTATGGCAAGAGGATTCGCCTGGCTCGATACTGGAACCCATGATTCCCTTTCAGAGGCATCCACCTTTATTGAGGTCTTGGAGAAGCGCCAGGGCTTGAAGGTTGCTTGCTTGGAAGGTATTGCATACCGACAGGGATGGATTTCTGCAGAGCAATTGAAAGCGAATGCTCAACCAATGCTGAAAAACGACTATGGAAAGTATCTGCTTTCAATCCTTGACGAAGCAGATGTAACATTAAAGAAGAATTTAGAATATTAAGAAGATGAAGAATATCATTATCACGGGCGGTGCTGGTTTCATCGGCTCACAC
>ERZ1035048.374-NODE-374-length-14351-cov-5.408786_pt1 | contig 14351 bp, 8 predicted proteins | sample MGYA00520587_ERZ1035048 | MGnify/ENA primary metagenome ERZ1035048 (study PRJEB33766, sample SAMN09781693) | gut metagenome | biome: gut microbiome | host: Homo sapiens | place: Madagascar | study: EMG produced TPA metagenomics assembly of the PRJNA485056 data set... | reverse complement strand
GTATTTAATAATGTGGTTTACAACTGGGGTGGCCGTGCTACGGATGGTGGCAGCCACGAGGTGAATTTCGTGAACAACTATTATAAGATGGGACCAGCTACCACCCAGAAGAAACTGTTCCGCCTTCAGCTTGAAGGCACTGGAAGCGGTACACAGAGTGCATACGTTCATGGCAATATCCGTCAGGCTGCAGACAATGGAGCCCTGACAGAAGATAAACTCAAAGATACCTATGTTTACGAAACATCACATGGTCAGGTCGTAAACTGGGAGCCATTCGTTTCGAAACCATTCTTCGAGTCTCTTGCAGCTATCGAGAGTGCCAAGGCTGCCTATAAGAATGTGCTCTGCGATGTGGGAGCCAACCAGCCTTTCCTGGATAATCACGATACCCGAATGGTGAACGAGACGTTAGCCGGAACTACCACGACAGTAGGCAGTCAGAGTGGCAAGAAGGGACTTATCGACAGCGAGGAAGATAAGGGATGCGAAGGTTTCAAGGGCTTGAACATCACAGAGGCAAAGCGCGAAGCCAACTGGGATACCGACCAGGACGGAATGCCAGACTGGTGGGAAGAAGTGAAAGGCGTAAGCGATGGAAATGCCGATGAAAACGCAGATGGCTACACCAACTTAGAAGAATATCTCAACTGGCTTGCCGAACCTCACTTCACCCTCAAGCAGGGCGAAAGCGTAACCATCGACATGAAGAAATACTTTGCCGGCTACACCAACAATCCTCAGTTTGAATGCGAGGCAAAGGGTAATGCGATGAGCAAGATGAGCTATAATACGGGCACAAGCGATAGTGAATATATCTTTACCGCCAACGAAGATTGTGGCAAGGCGCTCGTAGATTATACTGTCAAGGTAAGCGATGATGACAACATCAGCACCTATACCCGCACCTTCCATTTCTATCTGACAGACGGTTCTGCAACAGGCATTCAAAACATTCAGACCTCAACCGCAGCCGATAGCTACGAGGTATACAATGCTGCAGGTATCAAGGTGAGAAAAAGCAAGAATCTCGATTCTCTCCCATCAGGTGTTTATATCATCAAGGCATTGAAGGATGGCAAGGTAATCAGTTCGAAGAAAACTTGCATACAATAAGGCAATCTGCACCTTAGAAAGTGCATTTTTCATATAACTCAGCATCCTGAGAGATGCAAAAAAGGGAGCGCAACCATTAGTGATGCGCTCCCTTTTATGATCGTTTCTTTTATCTTAAAATTCTAACCGAATCACGTCAGATTACTTCTGAACGAACTTCTTGCCATTCTCGATAACGAGACCCTTATAAGAAACATTCACCTGCTGGCCAGCCATATTATAGCGAACAGACTTCTTGGCAGAAGTTGAGGCATTGATGTTGACGATGCCATTGGTTTCACCAGGTGTGAACTCAAAGCCACTGAAACCAATCTGAGTATTTTTATTAAATATATAGTAAGTTTCTCCAGCAGTTGCTGAGAAGGTCAAATATACCCAAACAGGACGGTTACCGGCAGCTATCACATAAGCATCAGTACCCTCTGTACCCTTGGTAGCAATTTCTTTCTGATACAGCATATAACCATAAAGAGGGCTATCCTCTGCTACATCATTATTGGTAGCCTGAACATAACCACTGATTTTCACATCAGAGCCAAAAGCTAAGGCTTTTGCATCACTACCCTTTGCAACATATACATCACGGTTACCCTTATTAGCCCAAATGCCAACCTTTAAAGTACCAGCCACCTTTGGGGTCAGAGTAATATATGTACCATTCTTAGGCAGACCTGCAGTTCCATCTGGAGTATAGTAAGAGGCGTCCCATTTGGCACGGTAGTTACCTGTAGGTTCACCATCTGTCGTAATCTCTTCAAACTCAACCTTATCCAGGTTTACAGGATTACCCTTACCTTGAACATAGTAGAAAGGTGCAACAGATCCATCCTTGCTCAATGCCTGACTCTTGATACCATTCCAGGTATTGTCAACTTTTGGCGTCAACTTGCCTTTTTCGAGTGCGCCGTCATTATAGCCAGCAACAGGACCTGAGGTATGAGTACCCTCCACGTTGGCAGTTGAGAACTTAACAACAGACATAGCATTGGCATCCTCATTAGCTACATAGTCTGCCTTCAATGTACCATCCTCATTGTTAACATACCAACTCTCTGTCTGAGCGTTAATACTCATGGCAACAAGTGCCATAGAAATCAAAGTAAAAAATTTCTTCATAACCTTGTCTAGTTTAAATTAATACTTTTACGTTTGTCTTAATAGTTGTTTATCCATAAGACGCAAGAGCCAGACTTTTGCACCCACAAATTTCCATTTTTATAAGAAACATGCGAAGGTATGAGGTAGAAAACGTACATTCATACGCTACAACTACTTTTTATCCAATTATCTTTTTCACTACTTTAAGTTAAAAAAGTTGCTCGTTTGGGAAACTTTATCTATCTTTGCACAAAAAAGGTACAGATATGAAAAAGAAATTCGATAATACAGATAATCTCCTGGGCGGTATCGTTAAAAAAGTCAGACTGGAAAAAGGACTGTCCCAAGAAGCACTAGGAAAATATGTAGGGCTAGGCAAAAGCAGCATCAGCAAGATAGAAAGCGGCAAAACCAATATCTCTGCAGATGATGCTTCAGTCCTCTTGGAAGCTATGGGAGAGAAGTTGAATATTTATATTGGCGACCTGTATCCGTCAGCAGAAACAAAGATGAAAGCAACCATCTTTGTCACAGTTGCTGCCTGCTGGTTTGCAGAAGACAAGGGAATTACCAAACAGAAGGCTTTCAACTATCTCCAAAAGAACCAGGGCATCAGATTTCTTGAGGAAAACTGGGAAATAGAACAAACCATGCCAAGGGAACAAATCATTCAAGATTTAACCCATATCTGCAATAACCATATTGCAAAGACGAAGAAAAGAGAAGGGAGGATGAACGTATCATGAGATTGTTACATGGAAGTTATACAGAAATACTTACCCCAGACCTTTCTATATGTAAAGGCAAAAATGATTTTGGTAAAGGCTTCTATCTCACTCCAAATTGGAAAAGGGCTTGGCAGATGGGTAAACGCAGCACTTTCCTTTATGGTGGAGAAATCACAGTCAATGCGTTTCTGTTCTACCCCAATTTAAGTGAAAAGAAAGGACTTCGAATTAAAATCTTTGAAGGATTCACTACGGAATGGGCAAAATTCGTTCTCCAGAACAGAGTAGAAAGCAGATTCAAACATAACTTTGATATTGTTATTGGTCCTGTTGCAGATGCTTTTATTGATCAGGAAATAAAAAACTATATTCAACAATATGGAGAAACTTATCTTGAAGAAAGTAATTTGAATACTTTTGTCTCTAAGATTTCTCAATTCGGACTTAGCTATATACAATATTGCTTTTGTACACAAAAGGCTATTAATGAACTCATAAAAGATTAAGAATATGGAAAATAAGCATAATTACGAATACGTGTTAGGCCAGATTGCTTGTTATATAGCAAAAGAATGTAACCTCACACCTAGTGAAGCAGTTGGTGTAATCATGAACGATGATTGCACAGAGGCTGTTATTGAAGAAATTCAAACTTCAGACAAGATAGACATCGAGGCTTTGGCCTCCCATTACCTGACAGAGGAACTTTGTTAACAGCACTTTGTTTCTCAGAAGTAAAAATTATAGCAATAGAATTCAAGATAACGAGGGTGTATCATAAGTTAATGATTCACCCTCTTTTTGTTGGAATATTACTGATATGTTGGTGGAAAAGATAGGATATGTTGGTGAGATAGTTAGTATCTCCGGTCGCACAACAGCTGTTGTGCGCTTGCATAACAGCTGATATGCGCATGCACAACAGGTGATGTGCATGCGGTGGTCAACTGTTATGCGCCAACTATTATCCAGACTTAGACACACCCTCCTACAGAAAATATCAGAGACAGGAAACGGGGTGCATTCTCTAAAAAGAGAACACACCCCGCAACCTTAATATATTATGTTATGACAATATCGTCATTCCTCTCTTGCCATTACTCAGCCAATGGGTCGAAGGTACCGTTGGCACCACCATTGTTGTAATCACCCCAACCGATGGTCTGCTTCAAATTCTTGTTGGCATTTGAAGTACCAGAAGTGAAGCCTAAGAAGTAATACTTAGGACGGAAGTTCATGTAGAGGAGATTCTTGTTAGAATCGTAACCATCACCCTTCTGTACCTTCATCTTCAAGTTGTCCTTATACCATGTAGACAAGTTCTCGAGCTGAGCATTCAAATCTTCCTTGCGGAGATCAACACCCTCTGGGCGCTCAGTACCAGCCTTCAACAATGGGTCAGAATTAAAGGTTGTACCTCCTACGCCATACTTATCTGCAACACGATACTGGATATTCTCACGACGCTGACCGTTCAAAGCCTTGAAACCAAGCCATGTGCAAGTATTGCCACCCCAACCAGTCAATGTCCATGTAGAAGGAGCACCTTCTACCTTGCCTGTACCACCATCGAAGAGCATCCAACGGCGGAGGTCATCGAAACGCTTACCCTCGTAAGCAAACTCAATCTGGCGCTCATAGAGAATCTGAGAGATACAGGTAGCCTGATCATTGTAAGCTGCAGGTGTGATACCATCATCCTCAGAATTAGCAGCAGAATAACCAGCACGCTCACGAATCTGCTTAACATATCCAACAGCCTCATCGAGATGACCTGCACCGGCAGCAACCTCAGCAAGGTTCAGGAGAACCTCAGCATAACGGAGTTCAATCAATGGAGCTGCAGAATAGAATGGGGCAGCACCCTTGGTATCAGCAGCAACATACTGATAAAGAGGTGAAGAATTGACATCTAAATCATCACTCTTCTTACGGACATATACACCCTGACGGCTCTTCAACAAGTTGTCAGCACCGTATGATTCACCACTCTCTGGGTTGCCGGCATCGTTCATACTGGTATACCATACATAGTTCCAAAGTACATAGTTGGCACCATCAGAAGGGTTGTTCTGATCACGACCAGAAGCATCACCATTGTAAGCCCAACGGAAACCAGGGAAGGCATAAGTGCGATAGAAGCGCTTGTCACGATTCAAGAAAGGAATCTCGCTGTCGTAGTTCTGCTCAGAACGTGCCAACTTGGTATAAGTATCACAACTCTCAGGAAGCTTGCCATCAGACATTGGGAACATATTAATCAGCATCTGCGAAGCGTTCTTACCGCTACCACCTGTATTAGAAGGACGAATCTGACGCTCCCAGTTGTTGTTCTTCTGATTATCGAGACCATCACCTTGTACATTATTGTATAAGGTAACGAACACAGCCTCAGGATTATTACCACCATCGGTAAACATCTTGGCAAAGGCAGAACCATTCACATTGTCATTGGCAGTATACAGGTGATAACCACACTTGTTGATACGCTCCAAATCGGACTTCATGGTTTCATAAGCAGTCTTCCAACGGTTTTCATCGTTTGCACGGTTGAAGAGAGGGCTACACCACAAAAGCATCAAACGTCCCTTCAAAGCCAACGCTGTACCAGAAGTAACACGGCCTTTCTCCGACCAGCCAGAACCATTCTCGGTCTTGGCAGCCAACATATCAGCAGCCTTGTTCAAATCATCGAGAATAAACTCGTAAGTTGCCTTAGACGTAGCACGAGGAGTAAAAGAACTTTCTAAAGGATCCTGTGTTTCCTTAACCAATGGCACACCGCCATACCACTTGAACAAGTTATAATAGCACCATGCACGGAAGAAATATACCTGACCGAGCAATTCATTTTTCTGTACCTCAGAAAGAGTGCTGCCGCTGATACCCTGGATTACATCATTGACATTACGGATTCTACCATATACAGATGCCTGGATATTAGACTGGTCGCCCATGAAGAAATCAGGAACCGAATTCGTGGTACTGGTAGAGCTCAGCTCAACCTGTGGGTCTACAAAAGAGCTGAGACCACTGTATTCCTCAGTAGACTTACCTGCCTCATCCGCATTACCCATAGAAGGATACTTCCAGTTCAAATCGTTGGTTGTTGGCAAACACCAACTGTAGATATCGTTTAGACGACCATTACATCCTTCATAATAGTTGTAGATGTCTTTATTTACATTGTCATAGTTCTTCTTTTCCTCCAAGAAGCTGTCACTACAAGAGCTGAAAGCCAAGGCTGAAACCAGACCAAGACTGAATAATTTTATTGTCGTTTTCATTGTTCTTTTCTTTTTAAGAATTATATAAGTATCTCATTAGAATGAGAGATTCACACCCACTGTCCACTTACGGAGGTTAGGATAGCTTCCGTATGATCCCGACATAGGATTCATGAAGTTGTCTGGATATGGATTGTAGAAGTTGATGAGGTTCTGACCGGTAATATTGATACGGCAACTGTTGATGCCGATACTGCCCAACCAGCTCTTTGGCAAAGTATAAGCCAAGGTCAAGCGGTTCAGAGCCACACGTGCTGTACTTACTCTCCAGAAGCTGGATGCTACAGCATTCACATCTGTATACTTCAAGTTTGGATAGTAGGCATCACGATTCTCCTTAACTACGAGATTTCCTGAGCCATCATATACATCCTGATAAGCAAACATATTGTCTGGATTCCAGAAAGAAGGCATGTTGCAATATTCAAGATTACCTGTTGGCTTCAATGCAGCACCAGGAAGTGTGGTATAACCACCCCAGCTTGCACCAATCTGAGCTGTCAGAGAAAGTCCCTTCCAGTCTGCACCCAAATTCATGGACAAACCATAGAGATTGCTGCTGCGGTGACCTAACTCTACCTGGTCGTTGTCTACATCTACGATACCATCAGGTCCGGCATAAGTACCAGTCGCTGAATCGTAAGCACCACGAACATCCTTATACATCAACATACCAGGGCGAACCTGATCCTTGGTCATACCCATGTAAGTTGTGATGTTATACTTATCGAAATACTCCTCGATATCCTGGAAGCTGCGGAACATACCGATGCACTGCATACCCCAAAGACCTACGTCTGTACGATGTCCTGGAGTAATCTGACGATAGAGATAATCTGTAACCCAGTCCATATTCAGCACCTTGTTATCAGACCAGCCTGTGTTGATACCAATGCGATACTTGAAGTCCTTACCAATCTTATCCTTCCATGTGATAGAGAGCTCACCACCCCATGAGTCCATCTCACCGATGTTGGATGCAGCACTCTGGGTACCTACAGTAGAAGGAACAGTCTGCTTGATGTTCATCAGCATCTCACGGTTCTTCTCATAATAGTAATCGAAGGTTACTGCCAGACGGTTGTTGAGGAACTGTGCATCAATACCCACATTGGTCTTGTAGTCCTTATCCCAATGAACATCTGAATTTACAGCAGAATTGTTCTTATTGATGGTGATACGGTTGCCGGAATCCTTACCTGTCTCAAATACTGTACCACGGTTGGCATCCTGTGCATAAACCTGCATCCACTGCCATGCCGCTGTATTGTCTCGACCGGTCATACCCCAAGAAGCACGGAGCTTCAGGAAGTCAACACCCTTCACCTTGTTACGGAACCAGTTCTCCTCAGAGATTACCCAACCTGCAGAGAATGCAGGGAATGTTCCCCAGTAGTTCTTTGGAGCGAACTTGGTAGATGCATCAGAACGAACCAGAGCCTCGAAGAGATACTTGTTGGCGTAGGCATAGTTGATACGACCGATATATGAAAGGGTACCGCTCTCACTACGGGTAAACATAGTAGTCATCTCACCTGTTGCAGAGTTATACTGACCTGTAGTGAAAGGATATGGAGTCATACGCTGTCCCTGCAAGTACTCACTCTCAGCCTCAGACTTCTCAATAGAGAACAGACCACCCAGATGATGCTGACCGAAATCGCGCTGATACTGGGCTGTGAAGTTCATCTGATAGTTATCGGTACGAACCATGGTACGAGCCAGATAGTCACCATTGGCGGTTGTCACACCATTAAAGTTAGACGCTGCCAGGTAATCGAAATCTGCATTATCGCCGCTGGTAGGAGTATAAAGGTGGTTACCGCTACCATAACGAGTCAACATCTGATAGAGGGTGAAGTTTGAACCATACTCATTACCCTTGTCGGTATTGATACTCTTGGAATAAGAGAAGCGCAACTTCAATCCCTTCAGAATCTTGCTCCAACCGAAATCATAATTAAGGCTTCCGCTGATATTCAGGTTTGAATTCATGTTCTTGCGATAGTCGCCATTGTTCTGCAAAGTAGCAAAGTTATACTGCTGGTTCTGGTTCTTCTGTGTATTGCTAGGACCATAAGCCAGGATATCATAGCCATTTACAGATTCAGGTATGTAAGTAGGACGGGTCAAGAGGAGGTTGTAGTCCTTCTCATCGCCAGATCCACCTACCTTTACCAATGGCTTTTCCTTTGTAGCATAGTCACCGCTAACAGTCAGATTAGCACCCAACCACTTGCTTACTTTTACATCGACACCGGCACGGTAGTTCCAACGGTTATAGTTGAGTTTACCGAGGTTACCATCCTGATCGAAGTAAGAGATACCTGCAAAATAGTTCACCTTATCGGTAGCACCACTTACGTTCACGCTGTGCTTCTGAGTCATACCGGTTTCCCAATACTTGTCGAGCAAGTCGTAGTTCAGACTCTTCATTGCCTCCAACTCATCTGCCTGGAAAAGCGCAGTAGTCGCATTAAGAGAAGTATTGGTTGGATCGGCAGCAGTAACAGCATTGTACAAACGGCCATACTGATAAGCATTCAGCATCTTAGGACGAGAAACCTCATCTGTGAAACCGAAAGAACCGCTATAAGAAATGCGAGGTGCACCCATCTTACCCTTCTTGGTAGTTACGAGGATAACACCATTGGCTGCACGGGCACCATAAACGGCAGCAGAAGCATCCTTCAATACTGAGATACTCTCTACCTCTGAGGCATCCAGGTTGTTGAAAGCCTCAGCACCGAGGTTCTGGTAAGTGTTACCTACCTTTACATCGTTAGGATAGATATAACCATCGATAACGAAGAGAGGCTGCTGGGCTGTAGAACCAACTTCGCCCAATGAGTTGGTATCACGAATCATGATACGGGCATTCTCACCAGGACGGCTCTCACCACCACTTACGCTCAAACCGTTAACCAGACCGCCCAAAGAAGAAGCCAAGCCACCATTAGCGAGGTCCTGGATTTCATCTGTTGGGATGTTGGCTACAGAACCGGTCAGGTGAGCCTTCTTTTGGGTACCGTAACCTACGACTACCACCTCCTGAAGAGTCTTGTCGTCAGCAACCAGCTTGATAGTACCACCATTGGTAGTAGCATCCTTAAAACCAATATAAGAAACGGTAACCTTGCCGCCCTTAGGAACTGACAACTTATAGTTACCATCCATATCGGTAATCACAGCAGTCTTGGTACCTGCGACCTTTACGGTAGCACCGATAACAGGTTCACCGAGGTCATCGAGTACAGTACCCTGCACTACTTTATTTTGAGCCATTGCAGGCACAGCACAGGTAAGTGCCATACCAAAGGCCAATGTCTTTATATATTTACGTTTCATCTTGTTTCGAGATTAGATAGTTTAAATTATTTCCAACGTGGATCACCGATTGTACTTGAAATCGCACCGGTAGCCTTGAAATTAAGACCAAAGTTAGGCTGGGTGAAATCGAGTTCCTTCTTGGTCTCTGCCTCATCAAATCCAGCATCCTCTTCAGTAGCCAGTTTACCCTTATCGGTTCCATCAACAGATTGGGCTTTACCCCAGATTGTATTCAAATTCTGATGATATTCCAATTTACAGTTGCCCTGAATGAACTTCTGCAAACGGAAGCAGTCGTAGAAGATGTTGTTATCATAAGTAATCACGTACTTATTGTTGTTAGGGGTATTGTTACCGAACTCCTTCTTGTCATATACACGGATAAAGGTATTATCCATCATGGTGCAAGAACCGGCAGCTGTAGGGAAGACACGATCCAAATCCCTGTTGTTGAAACGGAACATACGGTTCTTACCATTGCCAACAACAGTATTGTAGATAGTAGAGTTCTTGATGGTAATGCTCTTGATACCACCATACCAGAATTGTTTACCACTAGGAGCCTTGAAGCCATTAGAATAGCCGCAGATGATAGCACCATTAGAGTTTTTCTTTCCGTCATTACGCATCTGAACCACACTGTTCATCACGCGTACATCAGCAATACCCCAAGAGCACTGACCTACAGAGAAAAGACCATCGATGACATTCTTGAAGGCACAATCCTGAATAATGATTGGATCTTGCAGGATATATACATCGGCAGGGTTACCACCATTTTTGCCAGCACCAACACCCTGAGCCTCTGCAGAGCTAGATGCAGGTGGTTCTGGAGACATCTCGATGATACCACCCTTATGAGTTGTGGCAGAGCAATCGAAATTGATGAACTTCACCTTCAGCTGAGCAGAAGTATAGATGGCAGCACCTTCGCCCATGGTAACCAAAGCATGGTCCTTCTTATTACCGCGAAGCGTCATCTTATTACCCTTGAAATCTACCGAGTTGCTGCAGGTATAAGTACCGCCTGCTTCCAACTCGAAAGCCTGCTCCTTATCAGATTCCTGCAAGTTGGCAGCAATGAATTCTGAAATATCAGAACCATTAGGAATGGTCTTAGCTGGAACCAATGTACTATATTTCAATTCTGTTGCCTCATCAGCTTCAGTATTGTTCTTTGCCTTATTACCCAAGGTACGTACAGCAATCTTATAGTTGGTATCTTCAGCTATCTTGAATTGGAAAGAAGTACCATCAATGGTATCACTCGCCACCTCCTCAGGATTGTCAGGATCATCCACATTATAAGCCTTACACTCGTAACCACCAGCGCCATAGACTACTTTCCATGAAACTTGCAGCTTATCTGAACCATCAGAAGCAGCAACTGTCTTTGTCGAGAGTTCAGGTGACTCAAGTTTCACTCCAGACACGCCGTCGTCAAACTTCTCTTTGTCATCAAAACCATCAACGGCACACGAACCCAAGAACATCGCTCCTACGGCAGCAAGTGCCAGAGAGAAGAGTCCTTTCCGCGCAATGAAATGATTTTTCTTCATAATTGTCTTTTTTAGGTTTAACTATATTTTTATTTATTTCTTTTCTAACACGAATCTTACTTTCCTAATCATAAAAAAGTAGTTTTCCAGTTATTCCCCGAAACTGTTACCGCTCTTGAAATACCTGTTTTAAGTAAGCGATGTTTCTACCGAAATTATATTTCACGTCTCTTACTCTCTTCACATCCCGGCTTCGTTCTACCACCAGCCAGCCACTCCATCCCATCTTATCAAGCGTCTTCCTGATTTTCGGAAGATTAATCTCCGGGTCTTCCTGGAGATTTACGCTATCTGTATTGGAAGCATGTATCTGGACGATACGCTGGGCACCCAACTTCCGGAGTTCCTTGCAGATATCACGAAGATGATCGGCTGCATCCTGGAAATTGTAGTAGACCTTAATCTGACTGCTGCCTACTTTCTTCAGCAGTTTCTTATCAAACTTAGCATCCATTCCTGTTCTGATACCGATGGTGATACCCTCCTGCTTTGCCATCTCACCGGCTGTGCGAAGGCGAGAAACCATCTGCTGGTATGCTGCACAGCCTTCCTGCTGCCAGTCTTTTCCGCTACCTCCGAGTGGAAGGAAAGCCACCTTGCTGCCAAAGAGTTTCATCGTCTGGAAACAATCTTTCAAAAGGTCTTGATAATTATCACGAGTCAGGAAACTTTGGGCAAAGAAGCCGCTCATCGCCATAGAAGGTACAGCTACGCCGTACTGACGGGCTGCAGCCTGGAACTTTTCTGCCTGTTGTGGTTCTCTAAGCTGGTTATCAAATAACACGCGTTTACCCAATCCGCCCATGTCAACCTCAACGCCATCTGCTCCTAATTCATGAGCCAGCTTAAACTCGCCCAGCTTCTGACGTTTCAGCATCATCCAGTCGCAAGCAGCTATCCTGTACCTAGGAGTTGCCGCCTGTGAGCATATTGGTAAAGTGTTCAACAACGTAAATAACAGAACCAATACAAACCTACTATGATAAGACACTTGTTTCATTTGCCTTTTAGGTAAAATTCGATTAGTCAACATTTGATTTGCTTGTTTAAACTTCCTAAAAGACGCACATTGGTTCACGCTGTAATCACTTTTTTTTGAGATTTTCATAAAAAACTTTATTTTTTTATTTCACTCTCCTGCTGCTGTGCTACATACTCTCTTGGCGACATGCCATATTTCTTACGGAAACACTTGCCGAAATAGCCTACATCGGTGAAGCCGCAACAGTAGGCTACATCTGTGATACTCTGGTTGGAATGTTTCAGCAATTCTACGGCATGACTCAGTTTGAAATCCTTCACCATATCGCTTGGCGAACAGCCCATCACAGCCTTAGTCTTCTTGAAAAAGGCAGAACGGCTCATTCCCAATTCCTGTGCCAGCATATCTATCTCGAAATCGGTATTGGTCAGGTTGGCTTCCATAAACCGGCGCACCTTGTCGGCAAACTGCTTATCCTGCTGTTCGGCATTAAACTTGCGCTTATACTCTGCCAGCTGGTTTTGGATGTAGATATTGTTCTTCAGCCGAATCTGATACTTCGCATAGCGGAAAGCATAGTAGCTGGCTACGGATATCAGAATGATGTAGATGAGATAAGCCCACCACGTAGCCCACCAGGGCGGGAGAATGGTGATGGTCAGCTCTCTCGTGCTGTGAGAATCAGGATTGGTGGCATCCATTACCTCTACGATAAACTGATAGGTTCCCGACGGCACATTGGTATAGGAAGCCAGACGGTTCTTGCCGGCATAATGCCAGTCATGGTCGTAACCCTTCAGCCGGTAACGGTAGCTGATGCGTTCCGGATTGCAGAAATTCAGGGCCGCAAACTCCAGAGTGAACATCGACTGGGAATGACGCAGGGTGAGATGATCAGTATAAACCATCGATTTCTTCAGGATGGCTGGCTGATTGTAACTGCGGATATCACGGTTGTTCACCTCTCCACCTATTATATATATAGGATATTGCAGTCGGGTGGTATGGATACGTTCCGGCTGATAAGCAAGGATTCCTTCCTTGCACCCCAGCCATATCTCCCCATTCTGGATCAAAGCCGCTGAGGATTCCTCCAACTGGACATCAGGGAATCCATCGGAATTGTCGAAATGCTGGATGCGGTCTGATTGATAATCATAGCACGACAAGCCATCGGCATTTACCAGCCAAAGGCGGCCCATCTTATCCTCTAAAATCGAAATGATGACATCATTATGCAAACCTTCCTTTGCTCCCAAAGAAGTAAGGATAGGCAGATGCGTCACTTCATCAAAACCATCCAGACGACTCAGACCTCCACCAAAGGTACACATCCAAACTTGCCTGTTGTTATCCTTGTAAAGTCCGTAGATATCACTATTGGCACGGGTATTGATTTCGGTATTGCGATAGGTCTCGAAGCGCAGGTCGCCAACCGATTTGAAATCTGTCCTGAAAGACATCAGTCCGTCCATCGTTCCTACCCACATTCTCTGATGGCTGTCCTCTACCAGGTTGCGGGCATCCATATAGAGGCCGTAACCCGGATAGTTCTTCATACCATGATATTTATTATAGAAACATACCTTTCCGCCCTGTTCCTGCAGCAGATTGAGACCTCCATCCAGCGTAGCCACCCAGATGCGATGGTGGGAATCCTGATAGGTCATGTAGACATTGTTGCCGCTGATGGAATAAGGATCCCGGGCATCATGACGGTAATGAGCGATGCGATACCCTATTGGTCTGGAGGCATCGGGAGTCAGTTTTACCAATCCGTCTCCCTTGGTAGAGAGCCAGAGATTCTGCCTGTCATCATACATGGCATGATAAATGCTGCCGATTTGATGATGGGCATAATCGAACACCTGCTTCACCCTGCCCTGCATATCCAACAGATAAACATTCTTGCTGCGGGCACCCACCAGCACATCACCATTCTTCAACTGGCAGATGGCTTTCACTCCACTCTTATCACCATCCGGCAAAGGGATGACACGGAACTGGTTGGGGGTGAAACTGACACGGTAAATGCCATTATCTGCAGAAGTGAGCCACAACAGTCCGTCCTTGTCCAGGTTCATGTTTAAGAAGTGGCTGTCTGGCTTATGGTCCTGGAACTTAGGAAGGAAAGCCAGGTTAACGCCTTCCATCGTCTGCGGATCAATATAGATGATTTCGCCAGCACCGGAAAGATAGAAGTAACCATGATGAGAGGTAGCGATGAACTTAGGCTCCACCACCTTACCTA
>ERZ1035048.365-NODE-365-length-14478-cov-6.695486_pt1 | contig 14478 bp, 13 predicted proteins | sample MGYA00520587_ERZ1035048 | MGnify/ENA primary metagenome ERZ1035048 (study PRJEB33766, sample SAMN09781693) | gut metagenome | biome: gut microbiome | host: Homo sapiens | place: Madagascar | study: EMG produced TPA metagenomics assembly of the PRJNA485056 data set... | reverse complement strand
TCTTTATCTTACATTTGTTGCACACTCTTATGGTAAGAGAGCAAAAACAGCCGAAAAGACCGCAAATCTGCCATTTGGAGAGTTCTTCCGAGGCAGATTTGCTAAACAATTGTGTTAAATCTGGGGGAGTGACATACAGAAAATGAAAAAATATGACGCATAATTCAACTATTTTTCGTACTTTTGCATTAAGTTGTATCTCTTACCATAAGAAAGGGCGAAATTTGCTAAACATTTTACCCTATCATTTGGGAAAGGGGTAAATATAACGATTTATTTACAACGCTTTTAAGATTTTGCTTATAATCCGCTTGTTGGCTTCATTGATGGTTGCTACGTCTAATGACTGCAAGTAAATCTGTGTGGTCTTATAGGAGTTGTGTCCCATGCCCTCGCTGATGGTGGCTATCGGTATGTTCATGTGCAAGGCTACGCTTGCCCATGTGTGGCGTGCCACGTAGGTGGTCAGCGGTATCTTCAAGCCTATCATCTCACCGATTTTCTTCAGGTTGTAGTTGGTGTTGTGCTCCACTTTGCGGTATGCCGTGTATGGAGAGGATTCCTTGCCTGTCAAGATGGGTAGCAGATAAGGGGAGTCCTTCGTTTGTTCGGCGTACTTGTCGATGATGGCTTGCATTGGCTTCATCCATTCGATATTGAGATTTTGGTGGGTCTTGCGACGGTTGTAGTTCACCAAGCCACATTTCAAGTCTGTTTTCTTCAGAAACGCCATATCCACGAATGCCATGCCTCGGAGATAGAAACTGAGCAAAAACAGGTCTCGTGCCTTGTCAAGGGAGGAACCTATTGGTAAGTTCAGGTTTTCTATCTTGCGAATATCCTTTACAGTGATGGCTCGCTTCGCAGTTCGCACATTAGCGGTCTGCACGTGAGCAAAGATGTCCTTGGCTGGCGCATGGCCTGTTTCCACAGCCTTGTTGTAGAGCGTGCGCAGGGTTCGCAGATAGAAGGACACGGTGTTTTGTCCGATACCTCTGTTGAACAGCCATGCCTGATACATTTCTATCATCTCGCTGGTCATGTGAGAGAAGGTGAGGTCTTCGTGATTACGAAACTCCATAAAACGGTTGGCAGCACTGGTATAGTTGCTCTTGGTTCCAATGCACTGCATCTGCTCCTTCTTGGCTATTTGTTGGCGGAAGAAGGTGAAGACGCTCTTGTTCGGTGGCAGCTGCTCTATCTCCTTAGCTATGTCATCAATGGTATAAGGGATGCCATCCATCTCCTTGTCATGAATCATACGCTGCATCTGCTTCATCTCCCAATCTATCTGCGACTGGATGAGCTGTAGATGCGCCTGTCTGTTGTTGCGGTTAGAAACAATGATAGCCGACTTCTTGTCGTTCCACTCGTCCGGAAAGACATGATAGTCGGTACTCATCCAGCGCAAGTTGCGCTGGTGGATGAGGTGATAATACAATGTGCCTTCCTTTCCCGGCACCGAGGATGCTCTGAATTTTACTTTTACTGTTGCCATAATACTAACTTTTTTATTTGTAACTCATGTTGCTTTTGGGTTATTTACACCTTATTATATATAAGCAACGCTTTGGCAAGAATGTAGTTGTATATCAATAGATATTTGGGAACACATGAAATACCTTTTATTTTTTACTTGCTTTTTTAATTTGCTTAGGGAACTCTTTCTGTATGCGAGTAATCATTTCATTCACTTCCTTGTCAATACGATTGAAATTCTTATAAAGGGTACGTTCCTTGGCATCAGAGGTTCCGAATTTATAGAACTTCGGCAGTGGATAGTTGTCATAGGCAGCTTCTTCCTTCTTGATAGCATTCATATCAAAATTTGTTTTACAGAAGAATTTCGTTGTCTTAAACTCATCGGCTTTCTGAATATCCATGGAACCTTTTCTACCGGTTTTCGTTACTGTAAAATCTCGTGCCGTCTGACCGCAGATCCAGCCTGATGCCATGTCGGAAATCTTAGATGCAGGAACCAGACTGTCAAGATTCTCATTGAGATTAATAGAGGTTTTATCTCTGTCGATGGTGATACCTTTTTTCATCTGGACTACCTTTCCAAAGATATCGCCCGATAACCATTCAAGGGTTTCCTTGGCTCTGGCAGAACCGCTCACAACATTACCTACGGTTGTGATAATCTTCTGCATACCGACCTTTCCATAATCTGCTTCCAGCTGTGGAAGTTCCTGAAATCCTAACGTTACGGCAACCTTATTACTACGAGCTGTACCTATAAGACGGTCAATCTTATGGAAATATAATGTTGGAAGCTCATCAACTATGATACTTACCGGTACGTTTTTTCCCTGTCCGCTGTTTACTCTGGTAACAAGTCGGTTAAGAATCAAAGCATTCAAGGCTCCAATGATACTTTCCATTTCCGGATCATTGGCAATGAGCAGATAGCTTGGATTTTTAGGATCAGATACTTTCAGGTCGAAATCATCTCCACTGAATACCCAATAAGCCTCTTTGGTTGCCAGACGTGAGGTTTGTACACGGAGTGTACCAATCATACCTTCCAACTGCTCCATCGCTCCATTTTCGTAGGCGGTCTTGAAAGGACCCAGGAGAGGAGATACTTCTGGATCAGTAATCAGTACTTCGAAGATTTCCTCATAGCTGTGATTCAGGAAGGAAAGTACATGCGGCATATCTGAATATTGCCCTTTCCAGTAGGCTGGCTCTACAACAAAGTTATTGTCGTCTTTGTGTCCTTTGGCAAAAACCTTACCTGTTAACCTTTGGTGTGGTGTTCCTGCAACAGGTGCATATTCTGCCTCCAACTCGTTTCCGTTCTCATCGTATGGTTTCTTCCCATAGTTGACGAAGAAATAAATACAGGCTGCAAGGAAGTTGGTTGCAGAAGTCTGGAAGAACTGGTCACTACCACCACCACTTCCTTTCTGGCCCTTCTGAAGAGACTCAATAAGTGTCTCTGCTGTTTCCTGGGCAGCTGCTAAGTTGGCAATATATTTTTGCTGTATAGGATTTACTCTTCTTGAATACTCTACATTCACGAAGTTGATGATATTGAACTTGCATCCTTTAGGGGTAAGCCCCTTTTTCTGGTTGGTTTTGTAATGATAGAACAACTTTGTTGCCAGAGTAGGGAACTTATAGTCATATACTACCATGGCAAAACCTTTTGCACTATGTTGTCTGATATAAGGTTCTATCACGGAAAAGGTCTTACCGGAGCCTGGGGTTCCCACAACCCACGTACCTCTGAATGGATTGATGATGTTTATCCAGCCGTGTCGGAATTTGCCACCATAATAATAACGCATCGGTATATTGACAGAGAATTTATTTTCTACCAGGTCTTCCGGCTGTTCAAAGCTCTCATTCTCCAAATTGAAACGGTCTTTCATAAGTCCGTTTCTGAAATACTTCGCAACGTTATCCAAGGCAACATGTATGGCAACTACACCTATGAGGGAGAAGAGCATATATACCCAGACATTTGCCTTGAAAAGCCATATCCTGCTATGCCAGTCCCAATTATAGATGAATACTGACAGTATCACAAAAAGCAAGCCTAGAGTTATTGGCCAAAAAACCATTTTTCGGGCATCAAACTCTAATTGCTTTTTGTTTTTGGTACCGATACAGGTGATGATGACCAGCATAACCGTAACCATTTTGCTATATGGTAGGAACTGGTACACTGACAGTAATTGTAAGCGTGAATGTATGTTGGTTATCAATCCCCCAAGGAAATCAAGGGAAGATGGATCCAATGCATACATGAAAAATTCAAGCAACAATGAAATATAAATTGTCGCTCTAAATATGGTATATAATCCTTGTAACTCTTTTGATTCATCCATTTCTATTATTATTTACGTTTCCATTTTGTGGCATTATTTGCCCACCGTCTCTGACAACTCTTACAGATGGCATGCATGCTTTTGGGTCTGTAGTATTGTCCTTTCAGGTCATACCAGCAATCCATAAGTGTTGTATATCGAAGAAGAAGATTCATCTTTCTGATCTTTCTATTCATTTCCCTTAAACTCTTCCTGACGTTAACGATGCATTCCAGACGTTCTTTCTCAGACATCTTTGTATTCTTCTCTTTGTCCTTCTTTAGAGGAAGAAGTTTCTCAATATCCAAAGCTATCTGTACTCCGTTTTCTACGACATCTTTATAAATGTAGTTCCTTGACCTCAAAAGGGCTACGGCTATGATGTTGGTAGGAGAGGAGAGTGCCACTGATTTCAGTTCACTGAGGTTTCTACCTGTCTGATCCACTTCATAATAGATAGCGTAGATTTCTGCAGCATAGGTAAGGATGTTGTCAAAGTTGGTGAGATAGTTGTTGAACTGGGTCTGGAATTTCACCACCTTATCGATTTCTTCCTTAGACATCATGTGTTCTCCTGCATTCACGGTAAGTACGGCATCGGATGCATTGAGGGCTTTTGTGGCAGATGTTGCGAAAGTCTTGAACATACCTGCTCTTACCAGGTCTTCTGCAACACCTATGGCACTTGATGATACAGGAGCCAGAAATAGAGCCATCAGTAGGAAGATATATCTGATTAATCTTATATGTTTCATCATTACCACCCCCATGTTTTATGTGATTGTCTCTCCCTGTAGAATCGGGCAACTACTTTCATGGCTTGCTTTTGACGGCTCAGTGCCTCCTTTGCCAGTACTTTGTTGCTCTTTTGTATCTTACCTGCAATGGCTTTGTTCCATACGTCTTCGAAAGTGTACAAGCTGATACTCAATGCCAGGCTTCGAAACTTCCTGTTAAGCAGTTCCAACTCGGTACTCAGCTGCCACAGAATCTTTGTACGTTCTGAGCCTTTGAGCATGTTACCTTCACCGCCTTTGGCTACAACTGACTTCAAAATGCGATACGTCTTGACAAGCTCTACAGCTGTTTCGGCATAAAGCGTATTCATGGAAACAGAAGCAGCGATACCTTGCGGATTGATCTTACAGGCTGTATTGATTTCCCATAAGGCAGAAAGCGTCTGCATGCCTTGCATATAGAGGGTACAGCCAGCTTTGATGGCATCTGCATATCCTTGGGTTGTTTTCAGGTAGCTGTTATACTTCTGTTCCCATTTCTTCATCTTGGTTTCTGCAACAACCATTCCACCGTGAAGCACGCTTAAGGTGTCCAATATTTCATTCTGCTTGCCAATGATCTCATTTATTCGTGACTCTCCCTCACCGATAGCTGCATATTCCAGAGGATTGGATTGGGTTACGCTTTGTCCGAAGCAGGAAATCATGGTGGAAAAGAACAACAGGAGAATCATTGTTCTCTTAATTTCTATTTGTAATTTCATAAATACTTTTGTGTCGTTTATTAAATTCTACTCTCATCCTTATGTCGGCAACAATATTGTTATTGGCTTTAATGCCTATTAAATCCAGCTTCGAATTATTCCGGTCGCCAGAGAAGATGGTTACGGTCTTCAGTCCGAAAATCTGCTGTGGAAGGCTTCTGTGCAGCCGGTAATCCACAACCCTGTACAACTCGACGTAATCGGTAGAGTGGGACAGAACACCATGCATGATGATAATCTGTTCCCCTGTTATCACATATTCCATCCTTGCCAGATATATCAGCTTGAAAAGCAGATAGAGGAATAAGGCTATGCTAACGTATATTGCCAACTCGTGGTATTGGAAATAGCAAAATTCCCATACCCAGATGCTGCCAAGAAAGAAACACAATGCTACGAACTCATTGATGACATACTGAAACCAATGAGGACGTAACGTTACTGTTCTAAAGATATGTACTGTATCGTTCATATATCTTTTCTGTTAGAAATGAAATCTGTTATCTGCCTAAGCCATAACTTTCTGATGGTGCAGGTCCATTGTTCATAGACTCGTAAATGGATGCTGAAACTTCAGCAGCAGATACGACACCAGGTTTTGAGAACACCGGTCCGCTTTCAAATACCACCGGACGGTGATGCGGACAAGACTCAGATGCGATTGCCATGACACCCACGCCTGTTGTTACGGCAGCAAGAAGGGCTGCTCCAAGGTTGAAGCGGTTTTCTGGCTTCGTCTTCATTTCTACCTCAGGGAAGATTTTGTCAAAGAGCTTCATTCGCTGGAGGTTGTTTACGGTCATGAACTTGTTGTATTGCTTTTCCGTAATTTCATGTGAGAAGACATTGCCATCGATGACAGCTGTCATCTTGTATTTGCCTTCTATTTCCTGGCCTTTGGCATCCTTCAGCTTTTCCACTACGATATCTCCCACCTGGGTATCACGGCCATGTTCGCCGCTTCGCTTCCATTCCTTGCTTGCTTTCAGGTTTTCAAGGGAGTCTCCATTCACGTAGGCATCGCCAAGAAGATTGATCTTTGTCTGCTCTCGAAGGTCGTTAAGATTGTACTGCTTTTGCTCTGCTGACTTCAACTTTGATTCCTGCTGCTGGTCAGAAACCTGCGTGTGAGGATGCTCCTTAATCATTTGCCAAAGTTCTGAATCGGAAGGGATGGCTATCTTGGCTCCGGACTTGTTGGCTTTTTCCTGCAACTTCTGTACACTTTCCTTAAGGACCCGGAAGCGTTCCTGCTCCGGAAGGTCACGGTTATTGACGATTTTATAGCCTATTCCGGCTTTCTCAAAATCCTGCAAAACCTTCTCCAAGGATGCAGAAACATTTGCATTCTGTCCTTTTACATAGCCACCTCTATACAAAGAAGCTGATTCTACGACCTTCATCTTCTCCTTGTTCTCATCTGTAAGAGGAAGCAGGGAGGTAAGCATTTGGGCACGCTCCTCATTAGTTGCGTACTTGAACTTTGTATACTGATCTTCCGTAATCTTGAAAGACCACATACCGGCATCCTTGTTGGTTCTCACATTGATGGTATAATCGCCTGAGATTTTATCCTTCCACGCCATAGCACCGATAATGGCTGCGGAACTTTTGCTGCTTACCAGGCTATAATCACCTTCAAGTCTGACAACATCTTTTGCTTCGTCAAGATATGATGAACGAGTATTGTCTTCCAACTTGCCGTTGGATGCACTCTTAATTTTCACTTCATCGAAAACCTTGTCAAAGAGCTGCAAACGGTGTTCGTCATCATAGTTGATGAACTTGATATAATCATCCTTGGAAATTTCATGACTCATCACCAGATTGTTGATGACTGCAGTCATGCGATATGATGTCTTGGTACCATCATTGGTAGGGTAGGCTTGTATCTCACCAACGGAAACTCTTCTTCCTTTATTCATAGGAAGATAGAAACCGTTATCCTCAGAAAGGGTTCGTCCGTCCACAACACCAATAGAGTTCCACTTGTCTACAAAGCCGGTCCTGTAGTCCTGGCGCATTTCCCTCATATCAAGGTCCAATGTATCAATATTCTTGTTATATGCATTAGCCTGTGTTTCTAGCAGACCAAGCGAAGCTGCTGCTTCCGGCTTCAACTTGATGTTGATATAGTCTTTGCTTTGAAGATGGTCAACTGTTATCTTGTCGGCAAAGTCATTTGCGATAACCTTATTGATAACATCCAGACGCTCACTGATGTTAGGGGCATTCTTGTTGTGAACCTGTTTTTTCTTGCCTCTGGTATCTGTAAATCTCAACTTATCATTCAGTATGGTATTGAGTTCTTCGTCGGTAAGAGTATATTCCAGATTTTTGTTTACGCCGTCTGACTTGATGGTGAGGGTCTTCTTGTCTTTATCAACCACAATACCATGGGATGAAAGTACCTCTGCAAAACCTGCACCACTAAAGGTCAGAAGGGTACTGTAACCATTGATATAGTCCTTCAGAGGCAAGGCTTTGCCTTTTGGTCGCTCCAGAACCCTAGGCTTGACATCCACTTCTAGATTGGAGAGAGCATCCTTTTTCTGATTTCCCTTATCATAGAAACCATAACTGCCCGATTTCAGCTCACCGGGTTTCAGTCTGCCATCAGGACGTTCTACCACAACAGGTGCGCTGTTAGCAAAGTAAGGTCTCCCCTCAACTCTTCTGATGTGATATCTGCCACCACCGAAGAGGAAGCCAAGAAGAGAATTGTCAAATTTTCCAAATCCCGGACCGGCAAACGGACGGAATCGTGGGTCTCGATACCCATATTCTCCATCCATGATAGTGTGTCCCCACAAACCGTGATTTACCGGAGAATTGGCATTTTTGGCTGCCACCCAGGAACCGGGAATATAATAATCGTCTTTCACAATGGAAACAAAGGTGTTATATGCATTTTTGTTCCATGTATTCGTGCCACCATTGACCAAGGCATCCAACTGTTTCTCGTTGAGGTCATAATAACGAGGTTGAGAAGAGTTGTGTGAGATAGTCACGAGTTGGTAGGTTCCAGTCTCTGACAATGAGATATGGGCTTGCATACCATTGGCATGCAATACACTTTGAAGTTGCGGAGCAACATCGGTTGCTCGTGGATTGGTATTTTTACGTATGATAGTCATAACAATATGATTTGAATGTTATTTATTTCTTGTTTCCGAAAATTTTCAGAAGATATAGGAACAGGTTGATAAAATCCAAATACAAAGTTAATGCTCCCAGGAGAGCTAACTTTTGAGACTTTTCGTCAACTTCATATTGCATCTGCAAGAGCTTTCTGATTTTCTGAGAATCCCAAGCTGTCAATCCTGTAAAGATGATGACTCCTGCATAGCTCAAGAAATAGTCCAGTGTGGCACTCTTCATGAAGAAGTTGACAACGGTTGCAATGAATAAACCTAATAGTGCCATGTAGAATATTCTACCGAAAGAGGACAAATCTCTTTTTGTCGCATATCCGTAGGCTGCTGTGATACCGAAAGTTCCAGCAGTGATGAAGAAGACTTTTGTAATGATCATCGGCGAATATCCATAGAATATCGAGGAAAGCATGCATCCATTGAGCACAGAATATAGGATGAACATTAAGGTGGCTACACTTAAAGACAGTCGATTGATAGCTGCACTCAATGTGAAAACCAATACCAGTTCTGCTATAATCAGTCCCCACATCATCTTTCCCATGGTCATAAAGAGTGTGGGGGTTGTAGCAACTCCATAGGCTGTAACGCCTGTGATTGCTAGTGCAAGCGTCATCCACACGTATACTTTACTTATCAGGGATGAAGACACGCTGTTGATGGAATGATAACCTTCAATCCGTTCATAAAACTTTTCTTCCATATTACATTAAATAACGCCCTCTCCCTTTCGGGAAGAGGACATGGGTTGTTACTGCTGTTCCTTATAAACGATGACGCATGTATGGCGGTTTGCGGTGTATGGCTTGTAGATGTTAATACCGCCTCTGCTGAAACCACGCATCTTACTCTTGTCAACACCTGCTTTCATGAGCAGCTTGGCAATATACTTGGCTCTGCGAACACTGAGCTTCTGGTTGTGCTTCGGTGTTCCGGTCTTGCTGTCGGCGGCTCCATAGATATTGATTCGAAGATCGTTCTCATTTACGGCTTTTGCAATCTCCTTAATGTTCACAAGCTGTTGCTTGTCAATGAGTGTGGTGGTATTAATCTTGAAGAAGAACAGAATCGGGGCATCCAGTTGAATACCGGAGCCATCGTCTCCCTTGCTCATTCTTTCCTTCAAACTCTTAAGTCCTTCAAAATCATTTTTAGGGAATTGACTGCCGTCATACAGAAGGCTAGTATGATCACCGTCATCACCCAACACTTCAAGAACCGGCTTTCGGTCAAAGCCCTGTTTGCCAATACCGATGGTAACACCCAGGGATGCATGAAGGATATTATCGCCAAAATGCTTGTCCTTGCCTATGCCGTCAAACCTCTGAAAAGTACTGGTTCCACTCATCTCGGCTGTTACGTGGAGACGGTTGGTTGCTCGGTAGCTACAAAGGAAACCATGACTCACAGCAAAAGGTGCTTTATGAATGGTGGTGTTCTTGATAGCACCAGCTCCCAGATAGAGAGCGAAATCCCATCTTGGAAGTGGATTGTAGTTGCTACGGACGAAACTGGAGAGATTCAGCATCAGATCTCCATGATAGTTTTGGTAGTTCATAGCCTTGTTGTCGGCATTGGTGAAGGTAAAACCCTGATAAACCAACCGGGTTCCAAAGAAGCGTGAATGCCATTTTCCGAAACTTACAAGCATCGTTGGGCGTGTATGACCAAAGAAATCGGTACATCCTACAGGAGCACCGGTGAAAGTTGACATGCCTGCCTTCACGCTGCCAAACCAGTTGTCACCAAAGGCGGAAAGCTTGAACTTCTCCTGCCCAGAAAGATAGGGTTTTGCATCTTTCCTGGGTTGTCTACCACTGGAGAATGAGGTGCTTTTTACATACTCCTTTTCATTCTCTCCGAAAACTACTTGTGCATTGGCATAGCTTGCCATGAGGAAGGTTGCCAATAAAAACGTTAATTTTTTCATTTCTTTATCTTTTATTGTTCTATTTTCTTTTATTGTATTCACATTCTTTCTGCTTGCTGGTCATAGAGATACAGTTTATGCTGCCGGATGATACGCTCGCACACCTTTACATAATCCTTACGTGTGGCATAACCGGCTGCCTTGATAGACAAGAGCCAGTTGTGGTAGTCGGTAGGCTTATATCTCCAGCACCTTGTATATCTGTCACTCATCAGCAGGCGAGAGTGATATTCTATGCTTTCTTCCGGTGAGAGGAAGTTACAGAACTTCTCATTGGGGCGGTCATCATCGTGAATGCTATAGGGGAGACCGCTGTTCAGCCAGTTCTGGTTGGCTTTGATACCGAAGAAGTTATATCCCACTTGTGCCAGGTTGCTGTTTCCCCATTTGCTTTCGAGTGCCATCTGAGCCAGGATAACGGAAGATGGAATGCCATACTTCCGCTGTTGCTGCATTGCTGCTACAGCATAGTGCTCAATAAACTCAGCAGGAGAAAACAGGTTGTTTTCCTTTACTCTGAGGGCTTTGATAGCCCTGGCTTTCGTTTCTCTTACATACAGAAGCAGATTGTAGGGGTCTTCCTGCTGTCCTTTCAACCTGCAACTGATATGAAGATGGGGCCCAGTACTTCTTCCGGTGGTTCCGCTAATGCCAACAGGATCTCCTGCCAGGAGTTTTTGCTGGGATGTTACCCAAATCTCTGACAGATGGCAATAGCTGATGGTCCAGTCGCCATGCTGTAGAACGACATACTTGCCAGAACCCTTGTCATAGCCGGTATTCTTCACGCTGCCATCAAACATAGACAGTACTTCTTCGTACCGGGCTCTTAAATCCAAGCCTTTATGCTGTTTACATTTCCCTGTGAAAGGGTCAACTCTGCTTCCATAGAAGGAATTAACCTTGATATTTTGCAGAGGAAAACTGACGCTGAGATACTTATCTATCCAGTATTCCCTGGATTCTTTCTTTCCCTGTGCCATACTTTTGGGCATAAAGCATAGAAGGCATAATGATAGTATTACATATCTGATCATTGTCTGTTACTTTTTGTATCTTATATTCAAAATGCAAAAGTAATGCTTTTCATCTACACCTTATATTTAAACACGATATACCTTTGAAATTAACGTTTGCAAAACCCTTCGGTGGTTTTGGAAAGGGTGTTTGGGAAAATGCTTATGGCTTTTAAAATTGTTAATTTCAAAGGTATATTGAATTTTGAATGTTCAGCAATTAGCTATTTTGTATCTTTGCCGAAAATTTTAAATATTGAACAATATGAATATACAAAGAATTGAAGAAAATGAAATTCCTTACGAGGAGTTGAGGAAGTTTGGCCTTACTCAGGAAATGATAGATGACCTTCCAGAGCCTATCATGAATAAGCTGTTGGGGGGCATGCGTACACCTTTGCTTCCTATAGAGCAAGTTGATGGGGATGGTGTCATTCACAAGGATTTTGCTCGCATCCGCTTGATCAAAGAGGGTGAACTGGTTCATCCGATGTTCTTGCCAGTTAAGAACCAGGGCAATCTGGAATATTTTCCCGGGAAACGGAAAGAGGCTTTGGAAAGGGGTAAGGTTCTCAAAGTTATACTTCCATCCAACAACAGCTGGAACTATGTACAGCTCGACAGTGCAACCAACTCCATTATTTCAGTGAAGAGTAATCTTGTTGACAATAACCTGTCGCTGCTTGCCAACAATATGGGCATGGACGAGGATCATATTCTGAAACTTGAAAATGGAGAGGTAGTTACACTGGAGAAAGATGACCAGATGCTTTCTATTGGAATTGACCTTAATGAGGAGACTGGTATTCTCAATGTAAAGGGAGATGCACAGGCTTGGCAGAAAGAGCGTGATGGTATTTTGGCGTTTGACAAATACAACTTTGGTATATATGGCTGTTGGACAAGAGACGACAAGGGTATGCTTTCCTATGTTCCGGAAGATGAATATACCGAGGAAATGTGTGTAGAACAGGATGCTATCTTACAGAAGGTAAAAGCCAATAGAGGTATGCATGTCTAACTAATATGATAGTAATATGGAATTAAACGGTTTTATCGGAGAAGAAAGTATTAATGAACTTTACTTCTCTCATCAGATAACAGATCAGCAGTATGTAAAGCATTATTCTCAGGAAATGTTGGATGCTTACAACAAATATCTCCAAGACCATGGTCTAGAAGACAGCGAAGAGTCTGCCGTCAAATACCTGGATGAAGATGATAGCGTTGCGATGTTGGAAATGGAAGAGGAGAATGAAATGGAAGAAGAGGTAACTCCTGCTATTTCTCAAAGTTCGATAGAAGTTTACGAAAATTGGAAACAGGATGTTGAAATAACCAATTCTCTTCTTGCAGACAATACTACTGCAGCTAAGATTGCTTTGTGGAGGTACAAAAATCCTACTTCTGATGACAAGCATCTTTGTGCCGAAGAAACAGATACTGATGACGCTACTGTTGAGAAATGGTGGCTGGCGATAGATTTCATCTGCGGATCCATCGGTGGCACATCTTTCAAGTTGGCTTCACCAACATTACAGAACATGGAAACGCTGATTTCCAATGCCACGATAGACATTTTGGGGTAATAATCCTCTTTTATTATAATATATGTTTATTTCGAGTTCCCTTATCTTTTGAAGGTAAGGGAACATTTTTTAGTATGCCTTACATTTTACACCTTAATTATATATGTGTATCTTCTGTTAAAGGATTGCTCATGCGCAGCTCCTGATCACGCAAGACATGAGCCAACACCATTACAAACAAAATTACATGCGGCTCAACGTGTGCGACCTGCGAAAAAAAATAATCCTAGCTAAAAAAAACTTCAAAAAGAGTGGATTTCTAAGAATTTATTTATACCTTTGCAAGCACAAATAAGCCCTCGACAGCACGGTTAAGTCAAAAACAGATGAGAATATTCAATTTTATTGGTGACACCACCTATACAACAAGTGAAGGAATATCATACAGTATAGACAACAAGGAACATAATATTCAGCGAGTCGGTAAATCCTGGGTAGTGGATGGAAAGGCAAGCTCTCTTGAAGAAATGGTGAAGATGGGCATAGCTAAAAAAATATAGCACGAGTTTACAACAGTACCGCTATTGGTAAAGTTGTGTGGCATACCCCGACTACTTTTTAGATAAAATTACGCTAAAATCTGCCGAATAGCTTAAAATGAGCTATTTATGAGTGTTTCATCTCAGTGGAGGTCATGATTTAACAACGGTTCTAATTTCTGCAACATGCATACGATTGCTTGTGAAACGACTGGTTGAGTGATTCCGTTCAAGACAATGGGATATTCTCCAATGTGAGTATGAACGAGACAAGGAAAATCATAGACGAGGCATATAGCAGATTAAATCGACAAGGTATCTATTCACACTCCAAACTCATAGCTGAACTGAAATACATGTTTGCTTCATTACAATATTGTGCAACAGGACAATGTCTGTTACGAGCTTTCCCAAACAAGCCTCGCTCATCGGCACTCATTCAATATAACAACACTTATATCTTCAATGAACTTGATAAGGTTAATAGTCTAAGAAACAGAATTGCCACCATGAGCCGATATGCTTTAGGCCGCATGAGTCTGAGATAGACACAAGTTATATCATCAATGAGTATCAGAAGATACAAACGCTGTTCTCTTGGATGGTATAGATTCACATTCCATGCTGAATGGGCTTGACTATGTGCAGAATGTTTGTGCCTAGATAAACAAATTAAAAAGATAATAAATATGAATATTCCAAACGTGATATTATTTAAGGATTTAATTAAGCAATTTCCTGACCACAACGAACCTTCTATATTAGAAGGAGAAACTTTTTTGTTTACACTTTCAGATGGGAAACTTGCATGTACCCGAGTTCGTAAATGTTTTCACATAGGAGAACCTACTATGATTTTAGGAGATTCTTATATTATAGACAGATTCTCTTGGCATATAACTGGTGATGACAGTAGCATCCATTTACATAATATAGAATATGCTTACCATCTGTCTGAAGATGAATATAATACAATATTAGAACCTATAA
>ERZ1035048.358-NODE-358-length-14688-cov-3.229960_pt1 | contig 14688 bp, 26 predicted proteins | sample MGYA00520587_ERZ1035048 | MGnify/ENA primary metagenome ERZ1035048 (study PRJEB33766, sample SAMN09781693) | gut metagenome | biome: gut microbiome | host: Homo sapiens | place: Madagascar | study: EMG produced TPA metagenomics assembly of the PRJNA485056 data set... | reverse complement strand
GCTGAAGTGTTTGCAGTCAGGGCTGGCCCACAGCAGGCCCACGGGCTGGCCTTCGGTCACGGTCAGCGGGTCCACCTCAAACACGTCACTGCAGAAGTGGCGCGTCTGCGGATGATTGGCCGTGTGCAGGCTTACCGCCTCCGGGTCGTGGTTGACCGCGATATCTACCGGGCGGCCGATGGCTTGCTCGATACCAGTGGAAGCGCCGCCGCCACCGGCGAACAGATCAATCACCAGCTCACTGTGCACGGGGAGAAGGAATTGGGGTGTCAGCATGTGCTCTCCAAAAAACAAACCCGCTCAGTGGCGGGGCTCGGGGTTGCGTTTCTCTTGGTCGCGCTCTCGGCGCTGGCGGCGAATGTCTCGTTTGCGGGTCATATCTCTCTCCAGATAAAACAAAACCCGCTCTGTGGCGGGTTGGGATGTGGGGTGGATTTCAGGTCAGCCCGTGTAGTGACGGACAATCCGTACATAGCCTTCGGTGCTGCATGGCACTTTGATGGAGGTGCCCTTTATCCACTGAGTGACAGTGCTGCCAAGGGGGAGAAAGCCAAAATCTCTCGATACGTCAGATGCGTGGTCTTCGTAGGCAAGCTGGTCATTGCCATAACCCAAGATGGTGGCCAGTTCAGCGACTGTTTCATGCCCGACGTGCAGGTGCGCTGCAATCTGGTGGCGCGTGAGATAGGGGGCATTGAGCTTGAAGAACTCCACCGCATCAGGGTTGCGTGCCAGTCGCTGGCCTGGGGTGCGGTGGGTTTTGCCGTTGCCGCTGGCCACTTGTGCAGGGTCTGTGGAGCTGATGCCCAGCAGGTCTTGCAGCTGGTCCATGGGCATGGAGCAAAGCTCTTTTGCGAGAGCATACTTTTCCGAGGAATCTGGCAGCAGGCGCACGACTTCAGATTTGGCTGTGCAGTTCAGTTGCAGGATTGCGCGCGAGACAGTGACCATTGAGCGCTGAATCATTTCTGCCAGCTGCTGTTTGCACAGGGGGCCATGCTGTGCAAGGCACAGAATCAGTGCCTGCTGCACAGGTGAGGTGATGCTGTCCATTGCAATCATGTCTGTTTTGTTAGTTGGCGTTTGAGGGAGAGTGTTTGCCGCGGTGGTGGCAGATTAGGGATGCACTTGCTGATACCAGCCTCAAGCCAGAGCTGGTTTAGAGTCAGCGTGGCATGGGTGAGGGCTGCATCGCTGTAGGTGGGCACCAGGCGCATAGCGAGTTCGGCCGATAGCTGAATGGCTTCCAGGTGTTCCATCTGGACTTCGCGGCGTTTTTCTCTCAGCTCCAGCAGGGTGAGTAGCCCCATTGCGAAGCAATTGCGCCTGCTGCGGTCTGCATGGTTGGTGTATTCCTCGGCAGCCAGCACCAGCGTGTAGTCGTCCAGCATGTTGGCCAGCACCTTTGTTTTCAGCTGCTTACCGAGGGAGTACGCGACGCGAAAGCGGTTACCGTCCATCTTGTCAATCAATTCCTCTTTCATTTCAGCGACTACGCGCTCGTGCTTGGCAAGGAAAGAGCTTTCCTCCTGCTGTGCTATCACTGCACGAGCTGCGAAGCTGACGATGGACTCAGCCTTGATTGGTGAAAATGGAATTTGCATGAAATATTGCTCAAAGGCTTATAAATCAAGCGTTGTTAGCTATTATTTTTGAAAGTTTCGCGCGAATTTCAGGCATCTTTTCACGCTCATACAGCTTGGCTGCGCGGAACTTGCGCCATTGCTCGGGGCTGAATCGTTCTTTGTCGAGCTGGGTGGTGTCTACCGGCTTGAAGCCCAGCTCTTCCAGGTGTACGGCGGTGACGGTGCAGCAGGCCAGCTGTTTATTGATTTCGGCCAGAGTCATGTATGTGGTGTTCATGGTGTCAATACTTGTGCGTAGTTGGTGGTGGCTGGAGCGCTGTGTGTAGAAGCATCGTCTGCAGCGATGGTGGGCACGCAGCTGATGTTTCCTCGGTAGATGTAGCAAGTGGCGCTGCTGTCCTCGATGTAGGTCAGCGTCTTACTTTTCAACTGCGACAAAATCAAAAATTGGTTGGCCGTGAAGGCGAGTAAGGCGCACAAGGCAAGGGCGGTAATGAAGATCTGCAGCCAGCCAGCTGTGCGCGAAGGGCGCTTCTGTGAGGTCGATTGCATATAGACGTTGGTTGGTGAGTAGTGCAATTCAACAAACGCACGCTTGTGGCATGCGCTTGGAGCATTGGCCTACTTAGCTGATTGCTCTCACAGGGCTGATGGGGCTGCCGTTGAGCACCTGCAGCTCTGTTCCTTTGGCGATGGCCTCGCGCAGTTCTTTCACGGCCACTTCAACCACTTTGTGTGGGCGCACCAGTTCAAACCAGATGCGCAGCTGGCCGTCATTGATGCGGAAGCGCAGGCGCACATCTACGCGCCACTTGTCCCCGTTCTCAAACACAGGGATACCGATGGAGAACTGCTCGGGAATCGTCATGGTCCCGGCCATGGCGCTGCCTTGCACGTCTTCGTTGTATGTGAACTGCGTAGAGCCATCGGACAGGCGGGTGCTGCTCTTGAAGTCCACCTTCTTTTTGGCTTCCAAAGTGCGGCACATTTCCAGCAGCGTGGCGCCGTCAGGGCTGCCCTTTTCGCCGGTTTCTGCGCTGGGCTCGATGAAAGTCACGTCCACGAGGTTGGCTTCCAGGAAGTGGGCCACGTCCACTTGAGACAGCGCTTTGCCGTCGATGCCAGCCCAGGTTTTCCACTCGGGCGACAGTGGGGCGTTGTACTTGGCGATGTGGTCGCACCAGCCGGCATCCTTGGCTGTGTGGTTGAACACGGCGGTAAAGGTGGGTGGGTTGACTGTGGAGTACAGACGTGTGGCGTCGGTCTTTTGGTCGTTGACCACGGCAATGAAGCTCTCAGCGTCGTTGAGTTCCGTGATACCGCGCTTGCGCACGGGTGCAGGCAGCAGGGCTTCCAGGCTGATGGTTTTGAAATCATTGGGCGCCAAGAAAAGGGGTACGCCGCCCACTTCGCGGTGCTGTTGGCTCATGGCCTGGACGATGACCGCAGCTGCGGTTTCGGTTTGGACTTCTTGTATTTCCATGGTGGTTCCTTATGCGGAAGGTTGAGGAAAGGGGTTAGTTGGAGCCGACTACGCGCAGGCCTTTTTCTTCGGCAAATGGGGCACTGCGCACCTTGCGTTGCTGGTCAGCTTCTTCGGTGACGGTGCGCACGCCGTCGATGGTTTGCTGGCGTGGGTCTGTGCGCTGCAGGCCGTTCTTTTCATTGGCAAACAGGATGGTTTTGCCGCGCGTGGGCTGTGGCATCTTGGCGGTGACGTTGGCGTCGATTTCCACCTGCCCAGCCTTGCCTGCTATGGGTTTGATCTTGATCTTCAGCGTCATTTCGCCGGTCTTGCCGGTTTCCGTGCAGGCGTGCACCAAGTCGTTGAGCGTGTCGCGGGTGTCTTCGGACACATCTGGGACTTGGCTCAGGAAGTTCTCAAGAGTCTGGCGCTCGGTCTTCAGGATGGGGTTAATGAGCTTGGACATGAATGCTCCTTGGTTGGTGAAAAAATCAGGTGGCATCCAAGACGGCTTGCAGAACCAAAAGTGCGATTGCCGCAGCGCTAGTGCCCAGCCAAATCAGGGCACCAATTGCAAGAGTCTTGAACATGGCTACTCCAGAAATAAAAAAGCCCACCCCACATTGCTGCAGGGTGGGCAAAGTCCGCAACGCGGACCCCACGAGATAAAAAAGCCGGTACCAAGCAAAGCCTGAAGCCTTGGCGTGCCATGGGAAGTAAGGAGGGCGGGAGGAGATGGTCCACGGCCCGGCTGGAAATGGTTGATGGCCATGCCACTAACACACTGCATAACCCCATGAATGAAAAAAAGAGGCATGACCATCGCAGCTGCGGACTGGTGAAGACTTACCAGGGAGCGCGCAAAGTGCACAGCACCGGCCACGCTAGGAGCTAGTAGGCAGTCCGCAAATGTGATGGCCCCAGCCTTTCACGCCGCTGGGATGGGCGAACGGTCAAAATTTCCAGGAGAAAACCGTCTTCCCACGTCTTGTAGTGGGCAGCTGCATCATCATGCAGCACAGCGCTGGTCGTCTTCCGGCAGCTTCCCGGGTGTTCCCGCGGCGACTTCCCCCTCGCCGCTCCCTAGACTTTTCGGGCTATCAGGGGTGGAGTTGTTATTGAGCTTTGCCTGGTACTCCAGCCAGGCGCGCGAAGGGTAGTACGGATACCCCTCAGCTTCAGCTTCCAGCTTTCTGCGTGCTTCGCGCTCTTCCAGCGTTTGATTCGCTTTTGGTGCTGGTCTGCGCTGCAGCCGCTGCATCAGTCTTGTGTATCGAGACATAGTTATTGCGTTAAACAAGGCACAGCACCTGCGTAGCAGGCGCTGTGGTTTGTTTGCCAGCATTCCATCTGGCGTGACCGTTTTTGCTCTTGGCCGTCTTCGCCTCACCCTTTTCCCCGTTTACCGCGCTTTGGCGGGCTGGTGGACGGCAGGAAACCGCGCATTGCAGCGAACCATGCTCGCTGGTGCTATGTGCCGGACAAATGCTCCGCAGGTGGAGCAAGCAACATCGGCAGGCAAATTTTTGAAGAGCAGCGCAACGTAGGACAGAGGCCTTCGTGAAGTAAGTCGATGCCGACTTCTGAGCAGGAATGTATCAAATGATATTTGTACATGCAATACCTTTTGATATTGTTTTGTGAAAAAAAAAGCACCACCTGTAGCGTAGGTGGTGCTTTTGTCCAATTGTTTCCTGGGTCTAGTGCATGACTTCAAGAGCCTCTGTAAGCATGGCGGCAAGTAACTGTAGCGTGTCTGCCAGTGCTGGGTCTGATTGCTGTGCTGACTTGCTGCAGACTTCTGCTAGGTCAACTGAACGTTCAAGGCGGCTGCAGACAAAAGCTTTTTTTTCAGAGGCGGGTATTTTGATGACCCCGCCAGAGAAGTGATGTACTTCTTTTTCTTGAAGTGCTCCAGTGAGACTAAGCACGAGTGGCTCCCTTTAAATACTGTATGCGTAAACAGTATCTCGGGAGAAATAATGTTTGTCAACTTTTCGTAAGTTGTTGTTATTTAAGGCGTGTTTCGCAATTGAGGTAGATCAAGTGCAGCACGCACCATATTCTCGATGCGGCGAATGTCGGCGTCATCGAGTTGCGAAATAGCTGCAATCAGCTCACGTGAAAGTGCTTTCTCTTGGAAGGCGGTGCTGCTGAACCATCCTTGGCAGCCGGGGAGCTTTTCGCAGTCAGCGATGGTTTTTTCTGTGACTGGGCGCAGGCCGTTAATCATGTGGTTGATGTAAGCGCCATCCTTGTAGCCAAGGGCGCGCCCAAGTGCTGCCCTGCCTCCCATGTGCTTGGCAAGTGCATCCAGCCTGTCTCGGCGGTACTGCATGAGTGCGTCGTTGTTCATGTCTCAAGGATATATCTAAGGTCTGTCAGTATCAAAATTGATAAAGCTATCAATTGATACGCAATGTGGTATCGAAAGATATAGAATCTTGACATGACCACTTACCAGCCTTGTGAAGAACTTCGCACTTATCTGTTGTCAGACAGCGCCTTGTCACCAGAGCAGCTGCGCATCCTGTCAGGTGTGAAAAGTGCCCAGCAGATCTTGCATTGGCGCGATGGGGTACGCCGTCCTAACCCCGAGCATGCGGTGGCGCTGGAAAAAGCGACGAAAGGTGCTGTGCCGCGCTATGTCTGGTATCCGAACTGGAGAAAGATCTGGCCGGAGTACAGGCCCAAGAAGTCCGTTCGGCGCGATGAACCCACACGGGAGCAGGCATGAGCACCATCATCATGTCTGCGTGCTGGGAGCTGCAGGATATGTCTCCGGCTCAAAAGGCGGTGCTCATATCTTTGGCCGACCAAGCAAATGACCAGGGCGTGTGCTGGCCCAGTGTGAGCACGATTGAACGCCGCACCTGTCTTTCTGAGCGTGCCGTCCAAGATGCACTGCGCTGGCTGCAGGCCACGGGCGCAATCTGGCGCGACTAGCGGCAGAACGCTGCCTCCATCTACACCGTCACCCCTCAAAACTTTGACCCGAGCAAGGCGCCGCCCAAGCGTGTGCGCAAGGGTGCAAATGGCGCCCCCCTAGCAAATGGCGCCCCCCCCGGTGCAAATGGCGCACCCAGTGGCGCAGATGGCGCACCCCCAGAGGTGCAAATGGCGCACCAGGGTGTGGCAAATGGCGCACCCAAATCATCAATGAACCGTAATGGGAACCATCAATTAACCACCAATGAACCATCCGCGCCGGGTGTTTGCACACCCGACGCCGCCGATGAATTGGCGGGGATGACGAAAGAACAGCGCAAGCAGCTTTTTCAGGAAATCTGCCGCATGACCTGGGAGCTGTATGCCAAGGCCTACGAGCAGCGCTATGGCGCGCAGCCCGTGCGCAATGCCAAGGTCAACAAGCACGTGCAGGACTTGGTGAAGCGCATCGGGCGTGAAGCGCCAGAGGTGGCTGCGTACTTTGTGCTGCACATCAATGAGGCCTTCATCGTGCGCAGATGCCATGCCATTTGCGACTTACTGGCGCAGTGCGAGGCCTTCCGCACGCAGTGGGCAGTAGGTGTCTCGATGACGCAGGCGCAAGCCCAGCAAGCAGACCGAACACAGACCAATCTCAACGCGGCCAGCCAGGCTGCCGCGATGGCGCGGGAAATCATCGCGCGCCGTGACGAAGAGGCCAAGGAGGAAGGCAATGCTCAACAGCAAGGACATTGACTGGTTTTCATGTGAGCTGGCGGCCACGATTGAAGCCACTGGTGGGGAGGCGAAGCCCCAGGTCGTGGCCATGATGGTGGCTGACTTTCGTACTTACACCAAGCACGAGCTGCGTGAGGCCTTGCACCGGCTGCGCCAGTCTGGTGAGAAGCTGACACCTAAGACCCTGCTGGACCAGCTGGATGCGCTGCACGGCAGGCTGGGTGCTGACGAGGCTTTTGCCCTGGTGCTGCAAGCGCAGGATGAAGCGCAGACGGTTGTGTGGAACGACGAGGTGGTGCAGGCATGGACGGCCATTGCACCAATGATGCGTGGCCGTGACCAAGTGGGCGCCCGAATGGCGTTCAAGCAGGCTTACGAGCGCATCGTCCAAGACGCGCGGGTGATGCGCAAGAAGCCAGAGCCGGTGGTCAGCATTGGTGCAGACCCAGAGCTGCGCTATGTGGCCGTGACAAGGGCTTACGAGCAGGGTGCATTACCGCTGGCGCTGGCACAGGCCGCGCTGGATGGCGTTGCGGACTTTGACAGTAAGGCAAATAGCTTTGTCATGCTAGGTAAACCGGAGCCAGTGCAGCAGCTGTCTTTACCGGCACCCACTGGGCTGGCTGCCATCTTGGTTCAAGGTCCGACCGTATCGAGTGTGCTGCCCAAGAACGTGGCAGAGCACATCCAGCAGGCTCGTGCAGCGGCCAAGCGTGCAGCGGATAAAGCACAGCGCCGCAAGATGGCCATTGCCCGGCTGGAGCGTATGAAGTTGGCCAAGCGCAAGCGTGAAGCCGCCGAGGCTGCAATGCGCTATGCCCAGGGAGGTGCCCAGCAATGACTGACCTCACCAGGCCCACCCTGACGATGACCAGCCGCGAGATTGCCGAGCTGACAGGCAAAAACCATGCGGATGTGATGCGCGACATTCGCAACATGCTGGAACAGCTCAAGAAAGCAAATTTGCTTCCATGGGTGAAATCAACGACTTACGTTGGAAAAGATGGGCGCCATTACCCGCAGTACGAGCTGGACAAGGAAGCCACGCTGTGCCTTGTGTCGGGGTATGACGCGGTGGTGCGCATGCGCATCATTAAGCGCGTGGAGCAGCTGGAAGGGCGGCAATCGCCCAAGGTGCCCCAGACCTATGCCCAGGCACTGCTGGAGGCTGGCCGCTTGGCTCAATTGGCCGAGGAGCAGGCCCAGCAGCTAGCCATGGCAGCGCCCAAAGTGGAGTTTGTGGACCGCTACGTGAATGCAGACAGCGGCAGCAAGGGCTTCAGGCAGGTTTGCAAGCTGTTGGGCGCCAAGGAGCCGGAGTTTCGACAGTTCCTCAAAGACAAGGGCGTCATGTACTGGCTGGGCGGTGACTGGGTGCCTTATGCACAGCACATCGAAGCCGGCCGCTTTGAGACAAAAACCGGGCTGGCAAAGCACGACAGCGGCACGCATGCCTTTACCCAGGCCAAGTTCACCCCCAAGGGCGTGGCCTGGATTTCTGAGCTTTGGGGAAAGCACCAGCAGGCGCAGAGCGCAGGGGAGGTGGCATGAGTAGCCGCGACTTCCATGACTTGCATGACTTGGCCCGACAGCAGGGGCTGCGCATGTCCGAAATCCGCGACGACGCGGGAAATGCGGCGGTTTTGCTGCAAGTCATGAGCCCCGAAGAGGAAGAGCTCGATTGCGCAGCCATGGCCCATGCCATTGAACACGGCCAGCTGCAGGCACGAATCAACCAACACAAATGACACAGCCATGGGATTTACAGAAAGTAGAACAAGAGCAGTTCGACCACCTCGTAAACCTCGCGCAGCAGCCGGGGTGGTGGCACTACGTGGTGCATCGCGTGCGCCAGCTGGAGAGAGAAGGGCAAGACACGAGCCCGCCGATGTTTGCCGGACTGGAGCAGCGAGTCGCGCGCCAGCTCCAGCAGCTCGGGTTCAAGCCCCCGCGCCAAAAGTCCCCGCAGGCTGGGAGCCAGGCACGGTCGTAGTGATGGGGATTGACCCAGGGGAGCACACCGGGGTGGCGCTGTACGAAGCTGGCCAGCTCAAGGCATTGAGCGAAGTGCAGCCGGTGGACATTCAGCAGACGCTGCAGGACCACGCCAGCATGGTGGCGCTGGTGGTGTTTGAGGATTCGCGCCTGGAGTCCGCAGTGTGGACCAGCACCGGCCCGCTACCCGTGCGGCTGAATATGGCACGCAAGGTGGGGCAGGTAGATGGCTGGTGCAAGCTGATTGAGGCCACATGCGCCAAGCTGGGCATACCGTGCTACGGCATACCGCCCAAGGCAAAGAGCGGTAGCCGCACAGGTGGGAAAGTGGATCTGACCGAGTTCAAACGCATGACCGGCTGGAAAGGCCGCAGCAACGAGCACACGCGCGACGCCGCGATGGTGGCCTGGATGTGGAGAAGGGTGCAGGCATGACGAGTGGGCGCGTATTGATACTTCCACAAAGCCTTTACATGGAGCTGCAGAAGCTGGCCTCCAGCACAGGCTTTGCGAATCTGGTGTCAGCAGCAGACGGTGGTGAGTATCTGGAGCTGACGGAAGCAGGCGCCGTCAGCCCAGCACAGGCCGCCATGGAGTTGAGGAATATTGCCAAATTGCTTCGCGGCACGAGCATCCACGGCAAAGAGCCACTTGTGTATGAGTGCGGAGCACGTCCACCTGTGCAGAAGCCGAACTTCGCCGCCATGCGGGCAAAGCTACTTGGAAAGAAAGGGCGCTGGCAATGACACGAGTTCCCCAGCGAGGCTTGCCCCGACCAGTTCGCAAGCCCAATCCCTTTGCAAATTTGCTGTCCATGCAGCTTAACTGGCGCATGAGCGGCCCGGACAGCCTTGGGCGCTACCGCTACTGGGAAACCAAAGAAGACCGCTACTGCAACCAGCGCACCGTGGGCGCAGTGCGCGTGTGCGTAGTCAACGAGTTCGGATTTCTGGTGCCCGTGGCCGTGGAGGAGGACACCTCGTGGTACTGAGGACAAGACTTAAAGAGAAGAAGTGCAAAGAGTGTGGAGAGCCTTTCACACCATGCAGCCCGCTGCAGTCTGTGTGCTCTTCCGCATGTGAGAGAGCCCGCAAGGCGCGCAAAGCCAGGACCAAGCCTGCCAAGGGCTTTTCGCGCAAGCCGGAGCCAGAGAACGCACACATCATCGACGGTGACGAGCGCTTTGTAGAGCAGACAGAAGACCGTCATGCCGCACGTGCTGCCCGGCAAATGCGTGCAGCCAGGGAAACCCGCGCATTGATTACCAAAGTGGGCCTGGTGGCGCTGGTCAGCAAAGACGAGCCCGAAAGCGCGCCCGTCACAAAAGAGAACCCGCTGCGGCACGAAGGCTACCGCCGTCTGGTGGCCAGCCTGCCGTGCATGTGGTGCGGTCGCCCAGGGCGCAGCAACCACGCGCACGAGAACAGCGGCAAAGGCAAGGGCATGAAGGTGGACGACCGCCGAGCCATGCCCCTGTGCGTAGACGACTTGGGCACCGGAGGCTGCCACAGCGCCTTCGATAACTACGCACTGATTGACGGTGGCAAAGAAGCGCACGCAGAGCTGGGGCGCCTGATGGCTGCACGTACCCGAAAAATCATCCTGGATGCAGGAAAGTGGCCTAAGAACCTGCCGCGATGGGATGACGAAAAAATTTGATAAACGGCGCACAAAAAACACTTGCACTGTTTGATTTATGTGCGTCATAATTCAAAGCACGGAAACACGAAAGGACCAAACAATGCAAGTTCATTCACAAGCCGAAAACCAAAAGCTGCGCCTCGTATTCGTGGGCATCCATCACACACAAGGCCAGTGCCCAGACTTGCTGGACGCTGTTTACAAAGACCGTGAAGGCGCATTCCGTGGGCAAATGAGCAATGAGACTGGCCAGCAGCTGCAGCAGCGCTACAGCCAGCACTACAGCGCAGTGAAGATGATGCGCATGTGCGACTACGACAAGCTGCACGACGCTGCATTGCGCACCGAGCCTGAAGAAATCACCGAAGAAGAGTTCTTTGAAGCGCTGAATGTGCTGCCCCCGATGAAGTGGCACTGCCTGCTGGGTGTCGAGAGCTTCCGCATGTGTGAGTTCTACAGCGGCACCATCACCACGATTTACGCCCGCACGGACGATGGCCGTTACTGGAAATTCATGGATGACGCCTACATGCCCACTGCGGATGTGGTGGCCAAGGTTCACAAAGCTGCAACTGCTGCAAAGGTGAGCGCATGAGTGATCGTTTGCCAGCACCAGGACAGCGCGTGCATTTGGCCGCTGGCGGCGGCCACTATTTCAACGGCTCGTGCGCAGAAAAAAATCATTTTGTGCCAAACGAACTATTGACCGAGGGGGCAGGCGCATGAGCAAGCCGACATACGAGCAGCTGGAAGCTGCAATCCGCGAGGGCGCTGACCAGGAGCGACTGCTGCGCATGCTCGGGCCTACGCCCGAAGAAATAGCCGAGGCAGTCCAGCGCTTAAAGCGCATCGAGGACGTAAGCCAGCACTGCGAGTGGGGTACGAGCCATCCCAGCGCAGCAGCCCAGCGCGCCCGCGAAACGTGGAACAGCCTGATGGCGCAGCAAACCGACTTTGAAAACCGCTACTTTTAAGGAGTGATGGCATGAGCACCCGCACCCCAGACCGTCTGCAGCAGTTCAAGGCCCACATTGCTTTCAAGCTGGCCAGCTGCAAAGAGCACATCCCGACATTGACGCGCACCATGCGCTTTGATGCCCCCCGCGAAGCCGCAGCGCTGTATCAAGAGCGTAGCGCCCTGGTGGCGCAGGCCGTAGAGCTGCAGGCCGTGCTGGACTATCTGCGGGACTTTGAAGCCGAGCTGGCATACGACGCGCGCACAGCGCAGATGCTTGGAGGGTGATATGCCGATTCCACTGACCCCAGAAAGCGTGGAGGCTTTTGCGCTGCGCTACATCGAGCAAACGGAGAAGACGGAAGATCTGCTGTCAAAAGAGATGCGCCACGACTGGGCGCACAGTGCGGCCCTGCTGCTGCTCGAGCACCGCTACTACGAGCATGCTGACCGCATCTTTGCAAGATGCAATGCCCTGCGCAAGCAAATCAACAGCTGAAGCCTACGCCGCCAAGGGGCGGCATAGGTTGCATGCTGATTGACGTGGCACAATAATCAATCATGTATGACGCACAAGTATCAAAAAAGATGCCACTTCCACCGGCCCAGCGCGGCCAGGGACGAAAGCCTTTACCGGAGGACGAGCGCACAAAGACGCATGGCGTGCGCCTGACACCAGGGCGCATCGAGAAATTCAAGGAGCTTGGCGGCAATAAGTGGCTGGCGCAGCAGATTGATAAAGAGCACACCAAGCTAAAGAGAAAGCCCACCAGCAGCGCGTGACGCTGTGGCGGGCCTGGAGGAGTTGGTCATGGACCTGAGCAATCCGAGACTAACCACCAGGCACTATGACAGAGCAAATCGCGGCGAATACTCGTGAAAAACGTAGGAACATTCATCGCATGGGCACCACTGTCCAGCGCGTCGACGCGCTGGAAGACGGCACCAGCATGATGCGCGTCTTTACAGTGTGTAAGACGCTGACTGACAGCGGCATTGCACCCACGCGAGAGCTGATAGCAGAGCAGACCGGCTTTCGGCTCACGACTGTTGATGAAGCGCTCAAGCAGCTGCGCAAGCTGGGCTTTATCAGCAGGGAACCTGCGTCATACAAGCCGCTGACCCAGTTTCCGGACCCGCGTGTTACGTCAGGCTCCATCCTAGATGACGGCTACATAAAGCTGGAAGTGGGCGACGACATGATGCTGCTGACGCCGGAAGAAGCACGCAGAGCGGGGATGATACTGCAGGGGTATGCTTTGGAAGCAACGGCCTTGCTGCCCACGCGTTCGCTTGAAGCACGGCAAGACAGGCTGGAGCGCTCTCACATGCGGCAAATGCGCGAAATCCGGCAGATAGCAGACGGGATGCAGAAGATACTTGGGAAAATGCAGCAGCACCAGCTGCCTTTTTGAAAAAGCTGACGAGCTGCGCGGCAGCAACCCTCCCCAAACCGCCTGCCCAGGCGGTTTTTTTATGGGGTATTCGTAAAAGCTGGTTGGAAAAATAAACGGGCAGCCCTGCGAATGCCGGTTTATTGCATTGAGCGCTGCTGCCCGCCGGTCAATCCACGCTGGCGGGGGTGGCGGGGGAGGATATGGAAACCTCCTGCGCATAAAACAAAACCCAGCCGAAGCTGGGTCTTGTGCTGCCTGTGCGGCAGAGCGAGTCGTCATCGCCTCGCATTTTCTAAGCTACTTGTTCAGCAGCAATCACAACCGAAGCAGTGACTTTTCTAAGCTGCCTATGCGGCAGTGGTGCAACTATATCAGCGCTCTTGCGCAAAGCCAATACTGTATTTTTCAGCCGCTTTGCGCCAGGCCCCAGTGCCAGCAGATGTCGGCAACCCCTGTTTTTCAACCCAGGCGCCAAACTCAGCAGCAATCTCTGCAACGCGCTGGCGCTCGGCGGCTTTGATGTAATCACCACGCCGCAGGCGCTGGGCTATGTGTAGACAGAGCTGCTTATCAGTCTCGCGAGGCTCACGCACGACAACAACAGGCTCCACAGCCTGCACGCGCTGCTCTATCGGCGTGCTCAGGCGCGTTTCTATCTCGCTTGACACATCACGCAGCAGCTCAAGCAGCGCAGGTGTGCTGAGCTTTTTCAGATTGATCATCATGCTGCTTGCACTCCCAGCTTATGCAGCAGCAGGTGCCACATCGCAAAGCTCATTTTTTGACGTGTGGTAGCCCCATCGTGCGCTGTGTACTTGCGGAAATTCTGAGGTGTCACACCGACAAGCTCCGCCGCCTTTGCGCCGCTGATGCCTGTAAAGCTCCCCTCACCCACAATGTGCCGCAGCTCCCAGCTAGTGGGCGCACGCCATTCTGCAGGATCGCGTGACAACACAGCAGCAGGCAGCAGCTCGATGATCCAAGCGTTCTGCGGGGCAGCATGTTCTGCGACGATGTGTGCAAACTCTGTCAGCGTCACAGCAAGCGAATAGCGGCGATCAGCACTGCGAATCCAATAGCGGGAGCTGTCGTTGATCAGGCCAACAGTCATGCCGCACAGATCGTGTGAATGGAAGTGCGCCACGGCATCGCCAGTTTCGTAGTCGATCAGATCTACGCGCGGTAGCGCAAAAGCCTTCTGTGTCCGCGCAATAAAGTCAGCGCGGTCCTGGCCAAACGCATCAAACAAAACACTCAGCTCAACATTGGGCCCGCTGATTGTGCGCATGGCCAGCTCTTCAGCACCGTAATACATACGCCACTGGCGCGATGGCGTGCCGTTGACCACGCGAATGCGGTCATTGATGAAAGAAAAAGGCCCATGCTTGATTTCTGTTTCCATAATCTTCTCCGTGTAAGAGGGTGAGTGCTGGCCCCGAAGGGCCGCGCTTTGTTTAGTCTTCCATCACAAAATCGTCATAAACATCGCCTTCATCGTCCTGCACCTGAGCACGAGCTTTGCTTTGCTCAGCGAATTGCTTTGCAGCGATGCGCGCGGACTCCAGATCCACATCAATTTCACCCTGCTCATTCAGAATGATGTGGTCTTCGTATTCGCGAAGCACGTGGTGCCATGTGTCATCACCCAGAGCCAGGCGCTCAACATTCACAGAGACAACATGCGTTGCCTGTTGGCGCTCTTCCCAGCCCTCAGGGATTACGACTGCATAAACAGTGCGGCCGGTGGCAGTGGTCTTGCTTGTCTTGCATGCGATTACGTCTGTCATAGTCTTCTCCTTTGGAGGTTCAGCGCTAGCGGGATTGCTGTGCTGATGGGATCTATTATTAGCGCGCATCGCGCTACATGCAAGCACAAAAACGCGCTTTCCGACAAACGGCACACGCCAGACAAACGGCTATTAATCTGGGCGCTAGGTCTAGTGCTGTTTGCAGCATGCTTTTACGAATACCCCCTTTTTATTC
>ERZ1035048.355-NODE-355-length-14730-cov-12.161704_pt1 | contig 14730 bp, 9 predicted proteins | sample MGYA00520587_ERZ1035048 | MGnify/ENA primary metagenome ERZ1035048 (study PRJEB33766, sample SAMN09781693) | gut metagenome | biome: gut microbiome | host: Homo sapiens | place: Madagascar | study: EMG produced TPA metagenomics assembly of the PRJNA485056 data set... | reverse complement strand
TGCGACCACCTGTTCCCAAAACAGGAGCGCTACCGGGCTGCGCTACACCCCGCTTTCTTCTCACAATGAAATTACTTCTTTACAGTAAGCATCATTTCTGAATTGCGGGTGCAAAGGTACAACATTTTTCTTATTCCACCAAATTTTTCAGCAACTTTTTTTGTAAAAATATGCATTTATTCAGTTTTTTCCTAAAAAAAGGGCAACTTCCGAAGAAATTGCCCCTTTATACCTTATTATATATGACGATTGATGAATTTTCAGCAACCGCATTGTTTTGCTATTACGCCTTGATGATACCTTCCTCTACGAAAATCTTCTTCAAGATCTCAACAGCCTTCTCTACCTGCTCTCTTGTATGAGTAGCCATAAGAGCAAAACGCACCAATGTGTCCTGAGGAGCACATGCTGGTGGGATAACAGGATTGATGAACACACCTGCATCATAAGCCAGCTTGGTAACAACGAATGTCTTCTCTGCATCACGAACGTAGAGAGGAATGATAGGACTCTCAGTCTCACCAATCTCGAAACCTTCCTCACGGAAACGCTTCAAAGCATAGTTGGTAACATCCCAAAGATTCTCAAAACGCTCAGGCTCCTTCTGGATGATATGGAGAGCCTCGAGAGCTGCAGCAGTTGCAGCTGGAGTGTTAGATGCACTGAAGATGTAAGTACGGCAGTTGTGACGGAGGAAATTGATGGTATCCTTATCTGATGCGATGAAACCACCGATAGATGCCAGACTCTTAGAGAAGGTACCCATGATAAGATCCACCTCATCTGTCAAGCCGAAATGATCGCAGACACCACGTCCCTGCTTACCAAACACACCAAGGCCATGAGCCTCATCTACCATGATAGAGCAGTTGTACTTATGCTTCAACTTCACGATTTCTGGCAAGTTAGCCAAATCGCCCTCCATAGAGAACACGCCATCCACAACGATGAGCTTGACTGCATCCTCAGGAAGCTTAGAGAGCACGCGCTCCAAATCTTCCATATCGTTGTGCTTGTAGTGAAGCTGGGTAGCGAATGAAAGACGACGGCCATCTACGATACTGGCATGATCACGGTCGTCACAGATGATATAATCACCGCGGCCTACAACACATGCCAACACGCCCTGGTTTACAGAGAAACCAGTAGAGAAGCACAATGTCTCATCCTTGCCCATAAACTCAGCAAGCTCTTTTTCGAGCTGCACATGCAAATCGAGTGTACCATTGAGGAAGCGGCTACCAGCACAGCCTGAGCCGTACTTGTCAAGAGCAGCCTTAGCTGCATCGATAACACGCTGATCATTTGTCAAACCCTGGTAAGCATTAGAACCGAACATCAGGATCTTGTGACCGTCGATGTCAGTTACCTCTGTCATCTGCTTACTTGTAATCTCACGGAAGTATGGATACACACCGGCTTCCATATACTTCTGAGGTACACGATAATTCTTGTATCTTTCTTGTAATTGTCCCATTATAATAGGTGTACTTTATTTCTATTTTAATTTATTTTCTAGTTTCAGGCTGCAAAGATACAAAAAAAGATTAATAAAACCGCTTTTTTCCTAAGAAAGTTTACTTTTATGCTTTTTTTAGTAGATATTTCTTGCCATTTTAGGGATTTTTATTACTTTTGCAATTTAAAAAACAATTTCTTGACTAAGATATGAAAAAAAAGATAGTTTTCATCATGAACCCGATTTCTGGAACCAGCAGCAAAGCAGCGGTTCCCAGTTTGATAGATTCTACTTTGGACAAGGAGCAGTTCGAGTACGAGATAAAAATGACTGAAAGACCAGGACACGCCTCAGAACTGGCAGCCGAAGCCAGAGACAACCACGCAGACATCGTGGTGGCTGTAGGTGGCGATGGCACTGTGAACGAGGTAGCCCGTTCCCTCGTCCATTCCGACTCAGCATTAGGCATTCTGCCTTGCGGCTCAGGAAACGGCCTGGCGCGCCACCTGCTGTTGCCAATGAACTTGAAGAAGAGCATTGAGATCATCAACGCCTGCGAAATACACGACCTAGACTACGGAGTCATCAACGAATACCCATTCTTCTGCACTTGCGGAATGGGCTTCGACGCCTTTGTCAGTATGAAGTTTGCAGAAAGCGGAAAGCGTGGACCGATCAGCTATGCAGAGAACATCCTGAGAGAAGGCTTAAAATATGAGCCTGAAACATATACTCTGGAGGATGAGACAGGAACAAAACAATATAAAGCGTTTCTCATCTCATGTGCCAACGCTTCCCAATACGGCAACAACGCCTATATTGCCCCACAGGCATCTATGAGCGACGGACTGATGGATGTAGTCATCATGGAACCGTTTGATGTCATCGAAGCCTCACAGGTTAGTTTCGATATGTTCAACAAAACCCTCGATAAGAACTCGAAGATCAAGTCTTTCCGTTGCAAGAAGCTCCACATCACCCGCAGCAAGCCAGGTGTCATCCATTATGATGGCGACCCTGTGATGACCGGCGCCGACATAGATGTGCACATGGAAGAAAAAGGCATCAAGATGATTGTAAATCCGTTTGCAGACAAGAGTGTGCGCAAGCCGAACGTCATCCAATCAGCCTTTGCCGATTTCTTCAACGACATCAATGTTGTACGCGATGACATTCACAAAGACATCCAGCGCCAAAGCAAACGAGTAGGAGCCATCAGCAAGCTCGTACAGAGAAAGCTGAACCTCTAGCCCTTACCAAATATAGAATTCTTCCGTAATTTTCGCATACCACTCTGACCGGTTCCCCTCGGAATCGGTCATTGTTTTTATAGTATTTTCCATTCCATTATACCGATGTTTTGCAAATGACAGAAGATAACGTTTCGGCTGTTTGCGCTCCACAGTCTTAACGCCACACTGCCTGATAAGATAAAATCCTAGCATACAAGCTTCCGACACAACCACCTCAAGAACCTCTGAAGGAACAATCACGGAAAAAACGCCATCATCACTCAGCAGCATTTTTGCTCCCCTGAAAAGATCTCTGAAAGGCAAGCTATCCGTATGGCGGGCCATCGTACGTTTACTGTCTGGATTTTTTAGGCTATTCAAGAAAAAAGGAGGATTGCTTACGATTGCATCAAAAGACTCCGCAGAATGATAGTCCTGCAATCGGCAGCACTCTATTTCGACACGATCGGCAAAAGGACTTGCAGCCACATTCTCAGCTGCCTCCTCACAAGCCTCTCCATCCATATCAATACCCAGCACCTGCGCCTCAGGGAAGCGCTGCGCCATCATCAGCGAAATGAGTCCAGTACCCGACCCGACATCCAATATGCGTTTACCGCCAGGTGCCCATGCCCCCAGCAGCACACCATCCGTTCCCACTTTCATGGCGCAACGATCCTGATGAATCTCAAATTGTTTGAATTTAAATCCTGTCATAGTTTTACTTTTAAGATAGTAACGCAAAAATCAGCATTTTATTACAGTCTTCTTGCTTATATTAATAATAATATCTAATAAAGAGGTGATTTTCGGAAAAAACGATGGGATTCTCGGCAAAAATTACTAACTTTGCACCCTATAAATATATATTCAAGAGAATATACACCCCAAAAAGTGTTTATCAAAATAGAACAGAAATTCATATACACCCCAAAAAGTGTTTATCAAATAGAATATGAACAGAAATTCGAATACACAAATCCAGATGATAGCCGACTTTGAGGGCGATGCATCCGTATTGATACAAGAAAGGGAGGCAGGAATCTATCCTACCCTCTGCACTCGCGACCTGGTGGTTTTTCCATCCGTGCTTACTCCTATCCTGATAGGCAGGGCGGAAAGCAAGGAGTTGGCAAACATGCTGGAGCAAAATCCAGAAACAGTATTCTGCATCTTTTGCCAGAAGCATGCGGACATAGACTCACCTAATCAGGAAGACTTGTACGAAACCGGAACATTTGCCAAGTTGATGAGAGTCATCAATATGCCAAACGATGAGCATCAGAAAACCATCATCGTACAGGGTTTAGGCAGATGCAAGATGAAGCAGATTGTAGATAAGGATCCATTCTACCTTGCCGATGTAGAAAGTCTGCCAGAGACCTGGCCTACCGAAAAGGAAGCCGAAGATCCTATGTTCAAGGCATTGACCCAAACATTCTTCGAGGAATCTATCAAATTCATTCAGTACAATGAGAACATTCCCAACGAGGCTGTCTATGCGATCAATGAGATTACCAATCGCTTCGTGAAATGCAACTTCATCTGCACCTCCCTGCCTTTTACGGCAGAAGACAAGATCAAGATGCTGGAACAGGAGAAGCTGTCGGAGCGACTGATAGAGGCGCTCAAGGCCTTGCACAAGGAGCAGAAACTGCTCTACCTGCAAAATGAAATCAGAAACAAGACTCAGTTTGATCTCGACGAGCAGCAGAAGGAATATTATCTGAAGCAGCAGATCAAGAACATCAAGGAAGAGCTGGGCGAAGGCGAAAGCAGTCCGGAAAAGAAGGAGCTGCTCGAAAAAGCCAAGACCAAGAAATGGAACGAGGCAACCCAGAAGGTTTTTCAGAAAGAGTTGGCCAAACTCGACAACATCCATCCTCAGAGCCCAGACTACCCTATCCAGCTCAACTATCTGCAGACGCTGGTAGATTTGCCTTGGGGCGAATACACCGAGGATGACCTCAGCCTGTCTCATGCCCAGAAGATTCTCAACCAGGACCACTACGGCATGGAGAAAGTAAAGGAACGCATCCTGGAATATCTTGCCGTAAGATCCCTGAAGGGTGGAATGCAGAGTCCGATTCTCTGCCTCTATGGTCCTCCGGGAGTCGGCAAGACCAGTCTGGGCAAGAGCATTGCCAAGGCCATGAAGCGCAAATACGTGAGAATGTCTCTGGGCGGTCTGCACGATGAAGCCGAGATTCGCGGTCACCGCCGCACTTATATCGGAGCCATGCCTGGCCGCATTGTCAAGAACATCCTCAAGGCAGGCAGCAGCAACCCAGTCTTCATCCTCGACGAGATAGACAAGGTTTCAGCCAACAACCACCAGGGTGATCCAGCGTCAGCCTTGCTTGAAGTACTCGACCCTGAGCAGAACAACACCTTCCACGACAATTACCTGGACGTGGATTACGATCTCTCTAAGGTTCTCTTCATCGCAACCGCCAATGACATCAGCTCAATCCCACGTCCTTTGCTCGACCGAATGGAGCTCATCGAAGTAGGCGGCTACATTACGGAGGAGAAGATAGAGATTGCCAAGCGCCACCTGATTCCGAAGGAATTGGAGAATACAGGTCTCGACAAATTCACCCCGAAGGTAAGCTTCAACAAGGCAGCCATCGAGGGCATCATCGAGCACTACACCCGAGAAAGCGGTGTGCGCCAGCTCAAGAAACAGATCAACAAGGGACTGCGCAAGATGGCCTACAAGCTCGCCTATTCCAAGGAATTGGAGAAGCCATCCATCACCGCAGCAGACCTGAAGGAGATTCTCGGCACCGCCCCATTCACCCGCGACATCTATCAGGGCAACGATTATGCAGGAGTAGTAACAGGACTTGCATGGACCTCTGTGGGCGGCGAGATTCTCTTTATCGAAACCTCGCTGAGCAAGGGAAGACAGGGCAAGCTTACCCTGACCGGTAACCTGGGAGACGTGATGAAGGAATCGGCTATCATCGCCTTGGAATACATCAAGGCGCATATCGACCTGCTAGGCGTGGATTACCGCATCTTTGAAAACTGGAACATCCATATCCACGTACCCGAAGGTGCAACGCCAAAAGACGGTCCTTCGGCAGGTATTACCATTGCCACCAGTATTGCTTCGGCCATCACCCAGCGCAAGGTTCGCAAGAACATAGCCATGACCGGCGAGATTACCCTTCGCGGCAAGGTGCTCCCAGTGGGAGGCATCAAGGAGAAGATCCTGGCAGCCAAGCGTGCCGGCATTACAGACATCGTGATCTGCAAGGAAAACGAGAAGAACATCCTCGACATTCCAGAGAAGTATCTCAAGGGCGTAGAGTTCCATTATGTAGAAGATGTAGCAGATGTCTGGGAGTTTGCCCTCACCGACGAGAAGGTAAAGCACCCTATCGACTTCACCATTCCTGAAAATGACAAAAAAGAAAAGAAATGAAATTTGAACTACAAGTAACAGATAAGGCAAGCGATGCTCGCACCGGCATCATCACCACCGACCACGGACAGATCAAGACTCCGATCTTCATGCCTGTGGGAACTGTGGGTAGCGTAAAGGGTGTACATTTCGAAGAATTGCGCCAGCAGGTAAAGGCCCAGATCATCCTGGGAAACACCTACCATCTCTACCTGCGCCCGGGACTCGAAGTCATCAAGGCGGCAGGCGGACTGCATAAGTTCAACGGCTGGGACCGTCCTATCCTCACCGACAGCGGCGGCTTCCAGGTATTCTCGCTTACCGGAATCCGCAAGCTCAGAGAAGAGGGCTGCGAGTTTCGTTCGCACATCGATGGCAGCAAGCACTTCTTCACTCCAGAGAACGTGATGGATACAGAGCGCATCATCGGTGCCGACATCATGATGGCTTTCGATGAGTGTCCTCCCGGACAGAGCGACTTCATGTATGCGAAGAAGAGTCTGGAGATGACCCAGCGCTGGCTCGACCGCTGCATCAAGCGCTTCGACGAGACAGAACCTCTCTACGGTTATCAGCAAAGCCTCTTCCCTATCGTCCAGGGCTGTACTTTCCCAGAGCTGCGCCGCGAAGCAGCCAAGTACATTGCCGATAAGGGAGCCGACGGAAATGCCATCGGCGGTCTTGCCGTAGGCGAGCCTACCGAGGTGATGTACGAAATGATCGAGGTGGTGAATGAGATTCTGCCAAAGGACAAGCCTCGCTACCTGATGGGCGTAGGAACTCCCCAGAACCTGCTCGAGGCCATCGAGCGCGGTGTTGATATGTTCGACTGCGTAATGCCAACCCGCAACGGCCGCAATGCGATGCTCTTTACCTATAATGGTACGATGAACATGCGCAACAAGAAGTGGGAGATGGATTTCAGTCCAGTGGATCCAGACGGCTGCGACATCGACCAGATAACCACCAAGGCCTACCTGCACCATCTCTTCAAGGCCCAGGAGCTCCTTGCCATGCAGATTGCCAGCATCCACAACCTCTCGTTCTATCTCCGTCTCGTTACAGATGCGCGCCATCATATCGAGCAGGGCGATTTCGTAGAGTGGAAACGCTCTATCATCGATCAGCTCGGCCGTCGAATCTAGCTTGAGCGTTGAGCATTGAACTTTATAGGATGCTCCTATACATATTTTACATTAAATGATGAAAGATTATAAATACATCAGAAAACATCGCAGACTGCTCAAGATGGGCAGAGCCTTCGAATCTCGCTTCGGCTGGCTCATTGCCATCCTGCAGCGCATAGCCCGCATTCTAGGCTGGATCGGGCACAAGCTGCGATTCCTCAGGGTGCTCAGGTATCTCAACCCACTGAGATACATCAAGCGGTTAGACTGGTACATTATCAAGAAGTTCGTAGGCTACTACTTCTTCTCGATTGCACTGATCATCTCCATCTCCATCGTGTTCGACTTCAATGAGAACCTGGCGAAGTTCACGGAGTATCATGCACCGGCCAAGGCCATCATCTTCGATTATTATGCCAACTTCATCCCTTACTTCGCCAACCTCTTCAGTGCGTTGTTCGTGTTTGTGGCGGTCATCCTCTTCACGTCGAAGCTGGCAGGCAACTCTGAAATCATCGCCATTCTGGCATCAGGTGTTTCCTTCAAGCGACTCCTTCGTCCTTACCTCATCACCTGCATCATGCTCTCTGCCTTGAGCTATGTACTCTCTGCCTACGTGATTCCTCACGGCACGGTAGTACGCCAGAACTTTGAGACGATGTACAAGAACAAGAAGAAGAATACTTCTGCTGAAAACGTACAGCTGCAGGTAGATAAGGGCGTTATTGCCTATATGCAGCACTACGACAACAACTCGAAGCGAGGTTACGGATTCTGTCTCGACAAGTTCCAGGACAAGAAACTCGTAAGCCACCTTACGGCGATGGAGATTCAGTATGATACGATCTCCGACAGCAAATACCACTGGAAATTGAGCAACTGGAAGGTGCGCCAGCTGAAAGGTATGAAGGAACACATCACCAGCGGAGCGCAGAAGGATACGCTGATTACGATGGAGCCTACCGACCTGGTTTATTCCAAGGGTCAGCAGGAAACCTTCACCAGTCCGGAACTGAAGGAGTATATTTCCAAGCAGATCAACCGCGGTTCGGGCAATGTGGTGCAGTATCAGGTAGAATACCACAAGCGCATCGCCGCCTCGTTTGCCTCCTTCATCCTCACCATCATCGGAGTGTCGCTTTCATCGCGCAAGCGAAAGGGAGGTATGGGCCTATCCTTGGGAATCGGTCTTGCACTGAGCTTCGGCTACATCATGCTGCAAACCGTATCGGCAACCTTTGCCATCCAGGCAAACTTCCCTCCGGCACTTGCCGCTTGGTTGCCGAACATCATCTTCGCCTTCGTTGCCTACTTCTGCTACCGCAAGGCACCAAGGTAATTAAACATTGAAACAAAGAACCTTGACCATTGGAACGGATGAAGATCCATCCGGCCCATTGGTCAACAAAAGAAAGGAAAAGAATGTATTTCGACGAATTAGATTTGAATGACAACGTGCTCGACGCATTATACGACATGCGCTTCGACACTTGCACCCCTGTACAGGAAAAATGTATCCCTGAGATATTGGAAGGTCACGACGTATTGGGCGTGGCACAGACCGGAACGGGTAAGACAGCAGCCTATCTGCTCCCAGTATTGAGCAAACTTGATGATGGCGGCTATCCGAAAGACGCCATCAACTGCGTCATCATGTCGCCAACCCGCGAGTTGGCCCAGCAGATAGACCAGGCCATGCAGGGCTTCGGCTACTACCTGCAGGATGTGAGCAGCGTGGCTGTTTATGGCGGCAACGACGGCAACCGCTACGATCAGGAGCTGAAGAGCCTCCGCATGGGTGCTGATGTCGTGATTGCTACTCCAGGTCGCCTCATCACCCACATTTCCCTGGGTAATGTAGATTTGAGCAAGGTAAGCTTCTTCATTCTCGATGAGGCCGACCGCATGCTCGACATGGGCTTCTCAGAAGACATCAATACCATCGCTTCCAAGTTGCCAAAGACCTGCCAGACCATCATGTTCTCTGCCACCATGCCTGAGAAGATTGAGGAACTTGCCAAGGCCCTGCTCAAGGATCCTGTAGAGATCAAGCTTGCCGTAAGCAAGCCTGCCGAGAAGATCAAGCAGGAGGCTTACGTTTGTTACGAGACCCAGAAGATGACCATCATCAAGGATATCTTCAAGGCTGGCGATATGAAGCGCGTCATCGTGTTCAGCGGCAGCAAGATGAAGGTGAAGCAGCTGGCTGCTGCCCTTCAGCAGATTGGCATCAACTGCGGTGCAATGCACTCCGACCTGGAGCAGGCAGAGCGCGATGATGTGATGTTCAAATTCAAGAGCGGTCAGTTCGACGTACTGGTTGCTACGGATATCGTGGCTCGTGGAATCGATATTGATGATATCGAGATGGTCATCAATTATGACGTTCCTCACGATACTGAGGATTATGTTCACCGCATCGGCCGTACAGCCCGTGCCAACCGCGATGGTAGAGCCATCACCTTCGTCAACGAGGAAGACCAGTACTGGTTCCAGCAGATTGAGAAGTTCCTGGAGAAGGTGGTAGAGAAGATGCCTCTGCCGGAAGATTGCGGCGAAGGCCCTGAATACATCAAGCTCAACAAGCCTTCAAAACGCAACAATGGTCGAAAGGGCAAGGGCGGAAAGCAGGGCGGAAACAACCGCAACGGCAACCGCAGCGGCAACAATAACAGCAACGGCGAGGGCGAGGGCAAGACCAAGACCAGCGCCAAGAGCCGCAGACAGAAAGACCGCGACCAGACTTCACACAAGCGCAAGCCAAACAAGCCAAACGAGCGTCAGGAAAAGACTCCTCAGAACAATGGCGAGAAAGGTTCACAGAAGAATCACGAGAACGGCGAGCAGAAGAATCGCGAGTTCAAGAACAATGAACAGAGAAACACTGAGCAGCACAACGGCGAGCAGAAGAATCGCAATAACAACAAGCGCCGCAACAATAAGCAGCGCAACAAAGAGAACGGCAACCAGCAGGGCAATCAGCAGTCTAACGGCAACCAGCGCCCAGGCAATGAGAACAATGTTCGTCCTGGAAGCAATGGCCGAGGCAGAGGCGTAGCCCAGAAGAAGCAGGGTGGCGCTCAGCAGAACCAGCAGAAGCGACAGGGCACAGCTCCTCAGAACCAGCAGAAGAAGGGAACAGAGAATTCCGGTCCTCGCAAGTACGCTCCAGTTGTCAATCCACAGAAGACCGATAATCCTGTGAAGAAATTCATCAAGCGTATCTTCGGATTCGGCAAGTAATCTCAAGAGAGAATAATCTCCAGAGAGAGTAATCTCCCGAAATGATATATTCCTGCTTCCAGGCAGGCTTATACATTATTATATATATGAGAAGCCCGATAAGAGAGTTGGACTATCCCAACCTTTTGTCGGGCTTCTCTTTTTTAAACGAACCTGAAAACACGGCTAAAATGGACAGAAATAAAAGACTCCCAGTCACTCCGCTGATGTTCTTCAGCCTCATACTATCACTCAGCATCATCACAGCCAGATACAGCTATGATTACTTCTCCACGCGCTATTGGCTCATCGCAGCCATCATTGCCATAGGCTTAGCCGGCTGCTGCTATGTACTCTATGAAAACCGTCAGCTTTTCCGGCTCTTCTTCAGAAAAATCAAACAGTTGGTTCTTCTTCAGAGCCTCCTTCTGTCGCTCTGCCTGTTCTGTCTGGGCGGGTTCATCACCTCCCATCATATCGATAAGACGAAAGCGCCTGGCAGCATCATGACCTACCAGTCACTCTCCCCCATCGACCGCACCATTCTGGCAAGCCGTTCCTTCCGCCAGCAGCTGGAACAGCAGCTGCATACTTATCATATCGACGGACAGGATTTCGCCGTGATTTCTGCGATGGCGATGGGCGATAAGGGTTCACTCGACCGGGAAACCAAGGAGAGCTTTTCCATCTCCGGCACAAGTCATATACTGGCAGTTAGCGGCTTGCACATAGGCATTATCTTCCAGCTCTTCGTGATTCTTCTGGGCGGAAAGCGCCGTTCCAGACCCACCATTGCCCTGTCCCTCGTTGCCGTATGGGCGTATGTCGTCTTTATCGGCTTTCCCCCTAGTGCCGTCAGATCAGCCTCCATGCTCAGCATCTACAGTTTCTGCCTGTTAGCCCTGCGCCCCGACCTTTCGCTCAACACCCTGGCGCTAGCCTATGTCATCATACTGTTTCTGAATCCCTTCCATCTTTTCGACATCAGTTTCCAGATGTCCTTTCTCGCCGTGGCTTCCATCCTCATATTCTATCCCCCACTCTTCGGCCTGCTCAAATCCCACGGCAAGATCATCCGTTGCCTCTGGGGACTATTCAGCGTATCCCTGGCGGCACAGATAGGTACGCTTCCGCTCATCGTCTATTATTTCGGCAGAATATCCTGCTACTCCCTGCTCACCAGCTTCATCGCCATCCCGGCAGCCACCCTCATCCTCTATCTTTGTGCCCTGCTCCTGCTGCTTTCTCCCCTTACTTACATTTCCAGCCTTGCCTCCGTCGGCACCTGGCTGATGCAGCACATTGCGGCAGTACTTGCCAGCATTACCCAGGCCACTAACACCGCCTTTAGGCTTACCAGCTTGTTACCGGGCGCCAGCATAGACCATCTCCATCTGTCACTCCTTCAGTTGATGCTTCTCTATCTGGCAGTCGTATCTGGCTACCTGGTCCTTGCCAAATGGAACCAGATAAGGGAAAAAATCTACAAGATTCACCATTCTCATGCATTACCTTTCTAATCATTTGCCCATCACAAAAATAATGTGTATCTTTGCAGTATGAATTACGATAGAATCAAACAACAGGCAGGTCATCTTCCTGCCTTCCAGATAGCCGACGCCATCAACAACACCCTGAAGGAGTCGGCAAACCTTGTTGTTACCGCTCCGCCGGGAGCAGGAAAATCCACCATACTCCCACTCACCCTCCTCGGAGCCACCCCACAGGGAAAGATTCTGATGCTGGAACCACGCCGCCTTGCAGCCCGTCAGATAGCTGAACGAATGGCAAGCATCTTGGGCGAACCCGTGGGCAAGACCGTGGGTTATCGGGTACGCTTCGAGAACAAGGTTTCTTCAGAAACCCGCATCGAGGTGCTCACCGAGGGAATCCTTACCCGAATGCTCATCCACGATGCCACACTCGAAGGAGTGAGCGCCGTCATCTTCGATGAGTTTCACGAGCGAAGCATCAACTCCGACCTGGCGCTTGCCCTCACCCGACAGGCACAGGAAATCATCCGACCAGATTTGAAGATCATCATCATGTCGGCAACCATAGATGCTACTGCCATCTGCGAGGCTCTTCAGGCACCATTGATAGAGAGCGAAGGACGGATGTTCCCTGTAGAGACCGTTTATTCTGAGACCGATATGGCGCGATACGATATATATAAAGAGGTGGCAGCTACCATCCTCAAGGCTGCAGATAGATACGAGGGAGATATTCTGGCTTTCCTTCCTGGACAGTCGGAGATTCTGAAATGCAAGGAGATATTGGATGCAAGCCTCAGCAGAGCAGCAGCTTCATCATCTGCATCAGCTTCATTATCTGCTGCTTCATCATCTGCTGCAGAACTTTCCGTTCCGCAGGTTTATCCGCTCTACGGCAATCTTCCACCCGAGAAGCAGCGCCTCGCCATCGCCCCTTCGAAAGAGGGAGAAAGGAAAATTGTGCTCGCTACACCTATCGCAGAAACCTCACTTACCATCGAAGGTGTGAGGATCGTGGTGGATTCCGGACTCTGCAGAAAACTGGTTTACGACGCCCGCACGGGATTGAGCCACCTGGAAACCGTAACCATCAGCAAGGATATGGCAACCCAGAGAAAAGGACGAGCCGGACGAGTGGCTGAAGGAATCTGCTACCGGTTGTGGACTCAGACCTCGGAACATCTGATGGAAGACCTGCGCCGCCCGGAGATAGAGGAAGCAGACCTTACACCGATGGTGCTCGATATTGCAGCCTTTGGCGAGAACAATCCCCAGTCGCTGCTCTGGCTTACTCCACCATCAAACAGTAACCTACTCAATGCCAAGGAATTGCTTCTTTCTCTTGAAGCGATAGAACCGGATGGCAGCATCACCCCATTGGGCAGGAAGATGGCAACATTGCCTTGTCATCCGCGCATTGCCAAGATGATGATGAGTTCAGAATCTTCTGCACTCAAAGCTCTAGCCTGCGATGTAGCCGCCCTGCTGGAAGAGAAAGACCCGATGAGCGATTCAGAGGATTCGGATATGGCGCTGCGCCTCTCCATCCTCCGTTCGCAGCGACAGAAAAACAGTCTGGGCAGATGGGCTCGCATCGCCCAAATAGCCCAGGAATACCGAAGGATGCTCAAGGTGAAGGAAGACAATGAGCCGGTGGATGCAGAGGAAGTGGGCAGACTGATTGCCCTAGCCTATCCTGAGCGCATCGCCATGGCAATCGATAATATCGGACATTTCAGAATGTCGAACGGCAAGACAATCTTCATCGATTCAAGCGATGCAATGTCGGCGCAGCAATGGCTCGCCATCGCCTCACTCAATGTATCTGCTCAGCCGTCGGGCACGAATGCTTCCACCCCACTTCCATCTTCAGGAAAGGCAGGCAGGGTGTTTCTCTCGGCTCCCGTAAACATCAACGACCTCCCTACCCACGAGTTCGACAACATCTCGTGGGACAGTAAGGCGGGAATAATCAGGATGCAGAGAGAGCGACGCATCGGAACCCTGGTGGTGGATAGCAAACCACTCCAGGATGCCGACAAACAGCAGATTATCCATATCCTCTGCACCGCCATCCGGAAGGAAGGACTCAGCATGCTGGATTGGAACGAAGACGTTCAGCGGTTGCAGCGGAGAGTGGCGAAGGTAAGAGAGTGGCACCCGGAAATGGAGTTGCCCGATCTGTCCACCGCACACCTGATGGAGACAGCCGCCGAATGGTTGCCCTTCTATCTGGAACAGGGCGGAAAGCTCAAGACGAGCACCGCCGAACTCAGGAAGCTCAATCTCCCGGAAATTCTCTGGGCACAGATTCCATACGAGCAGCAGCAGGAGATAGACCGCCTCGCACCCACCCACATCGTGGTTCCATCGGGCAGTCATATCCGCATCGACTATCGCCAGGGAGCCGAGGCTCCCATCCTCAGTGTCCGGCTGCAGGAATGCTTCGGAATGACTCAGACGCCAGCTGTTGATGATGGCAGGCAGCCTCTGTTGCTGGAGCTGCTCTCTCCAGGTTTCAAGCCCGTTCAGCTTACGCAGGATCTCGCCAGTTTCTGGCAATCCACCTACTTCGAGGTGCGCAAGGAGCTGAAGCGCCGCTACCCCAAGCACTTCTGGCCCGAGAATCCATTGGAAAGTGAGGCAGTAAGAGGGGTGAAAAGAAAGAAATAATAGATAGAAGAATAGTATAACTTTTAAATAATATATAATTATGAATGTAGGAGATAGAATACCAGAGATTCTTGGCATTGACCAGGACGGACGTGAAATCAAGGCAAGCGAC
>ERZ1035048.338-NODE-338-length-15153-cov-24.259505_pt1 | contig 15153 bp, 16 predicted proteins | sample MGYA00520587_ERZ1035048 | MGnify/ENA primary metagenome ERZ1035048 (study PRJEB33766, sample SAMN09781693) | gut metagenome | biome: gut microbiome | host: Homo sapiens | place: Madagascar | study: EMG produced TPA metagenomics assembly of the PRJNA485056 data... | reverse complement strand
TCTCCCTTTGACTGATAAATATCATACCAACTTTTTACTGTTGAAAGATTTTTTAATGGTGTGGACCCACTAAGCTGAAGATGCTAAAAACAGATTAACTGTGTATAGTATCGATAGAAAGTAAATTAACAACCAAGAAGGTCCACAAGATGATTGTAAATGAAGTTGCAAAGAATGTCGAAAAAATTATTTCTATTGATACAGCTAAGAATTCTTTTCAGGTACTGGTGGTAAATCAGAAGACAGGTAAAAAGAAGAATACCAAAGTACAGCGTTCAAAATTTGTTGAGTACATTTTAAAGCAGGGACCTTGTCTAATCTTTATGGAGTCATGTTCAGCAAGTCAGCACTGGGCAAGACTATTTGAAAGTTTTGGATTTACGGTAAAGCTCATTGCTGCACAGCATGTAAAGGCATTTCTCAGAAACAGGAGAGTCAAGAATGATGAGAGAGATGCAGAGGCTATCTATAAATGTGGCATACAGCCTGATACCAAGTTCGTAAGAATTAAAACAGTTGAAGAGCAGACAGTTGCATTACTGCATACTTTAAGGAAAGCTGCAGTTTCACAGAGAGTTGAACTTAGCAACAGAATTAGAGGTATCCTTGCTGAATTCGGAATTGTAGTAGCCAGAGGTAGAGGCAGTTTTAATTCAGAAATAGAAGCTATGTTTAATGAATGCGAAAAGATACATGATGTTAATTTAAGAGTAGCTATAAGCTCTCTGTTTGAGGATTACCATCGCCTGGAACAAAGGGAAAAAGAACTGTCAGAAAAGATTGAGGCTCTTAATAAAGATAATGAGCTTGTTAAGATAGCTTTAACCTGTCCTGGAGTAGGTTCTCTTACAGCCAGTGCCATTGTAGCTGAGGTTGGTGATGCATCGCAGTTTAGAAATGGTCGTGAAATGGCAGCATGGAACGGGGTGGTTCCAAGTCAGCATTCTACAGGAGGTCGTTCTACCTTAGGTGGCATAACCAAGACAGGGAACAGATATCTCAGAACTCTGTTAGCACAATGTGCCTGTGCGGTTATACAGAATGCATCAAGGCATCTTGAACAGGGAAAGGATACACACCTTGACAGATTTGCTCTGAGATTAAAGCTAAATGGCAAACCAGTAAAGAAGATCATGATTGCTATTGCCAACAAGATAATCAGAATATTATGGGCAATGCTGACTCAAAGGAAAACATTTGAAAACAAAGCAGAAGAGACATCAGATATATCTGCTGAGCTTCAGCTTGCTTAAAAAGATTTGTTATAAGAACTCTTAGGAGAAATAGCAAAAAAGTTCCCACCAGGGAAATGCACAGAGAAAGATAAATTTGGCATAACAGGTAAAACCGGACTGTATCAAACCTGAATGGAATAATGGTATGAAATACCGAGTTTTTAATTAAGGAATACAGTCGCAAACACCATAGAGGTCAGAGTAGGCATACTCAACAAGAGACCGGATATATAGTTGCATTTACTACGTTATGAAAAGTTCATCAAAATCTCTTGTAAGTTTAAGTGGGTCCATATATAAAATGCGCTACTAGACTCAAGTTAAAGTGCGCTAATAGACCGATCTTAGGCGCGGTTTCCGGCCAAGGTTGTGTATGATCAATTTCACTTGATTTCTAACTTTGGAAGAATGGTCATAAATGCCATCAGAATTAGGCTTTCTAACCAATGCGAGGAAAATGGTAATAAAGATGCTGCTTCACTTTTTAAAGGCTCTAGCTTCCTTCTCCTTACACGTAATTCAAGACTTCCTGATAATAGGCGTACAAAGCTTGATGATATACTAAAATTCTACACTGACTTAAACAAGGCTAATGAGCTTAAAGAGCTACTTCCTGAGATATTCCAATCAACTTCTAAAGAAGATGCTGAGAAGCTTTGGTCTGCATGGTACAAATTGGCTTCGGAATCAAATGTAGAAGAAATCACCAAGTTTGCTGAAACTCAAAATGAAAATTACAAGGATGGTATTACCAATGCTGGCATATACCATATTGGTACAAGTGTTTTAGAAGGGATCAATAACAAAATCAAAGTCATTAAACGTGTAGCCTTTGGATTCCGTGATTTTAACTACTTCTTCCTTAGAATTATGGATGCTTTCAGAGGCAAGCCGGCTTTTGCTTAAATTAAAAAGCACTGATGAATATTGTTATATTCTTTTCAGTGCTTTCAACAAATTTGCGGAAGAACCAATTTTTTTTGCATCTTTCTCTAGTTCATCAAACTTTCGAGGAACATCACTATTATTTATGCTTTTTTCAAATTCACCAATTAATTGATTACAAAATTTCTCTTTACTGCTTCTATATGGGCCAATATAATCTTTTAGAGATGTACCTTCTAACTTTGTCTTAATGTTCCAAAATTGCTCTTCATAAACTTCTTTTAACTTGAATAGTACAAGATACATTCCTGTTGAAGATTTTTTATTGTCTGAACCTAGTGATACAGTATTGTTATCAATTTTACTTAGCAGTTCATTTTTTTGCTCTTCTAAATTTTTTATTTCGTTTTCAATTTTAATGTTGTCTTTTCCTAGAGTAAAAATTCCAGGTAAATTCTCGTTTTCTGAAAAATTAGCTTTTACATAATCAACGTTATATACAACGAAATTTGATTATTAATACTTTCTCCACTAATACTTTCAATTCTTTTGTCTTTTAAAGCACGACTTAAAGTAGTTTTTCCTGTTCCATTATTACCAAAAATCAAATTTATTTTTTTTAACTCATTGAAAGCTCTTTTTTCTTTATTTGTGAAAGTTGCTAATTCAGGAAAGAACAGAAATTCATCATTTTTACACCTTAGCTATATACTAACTTCATCTCATAGTAAATAAAGTCTTAATACATGATGCTAAATACTACAAATACCAACACCTACTCCAGCTACAACCTCTGTGATTTTCTTTCTATACTCTTCTAAAAACAGATCACTAACCTCTGCTTTTTTGGGAACCTCTTTACCTAAAGAAACATACTTGTTATCACCTAGGTTATGCCCTTTTATAAGCTCTACCTTTTTTATAGATGCTCTATATTCTCTAATCACATCTATGATACTTCTGATGTTATCCTCATCATCAGTATAACCACAGATTACAGGTATTCTCACATTAAACTTTTTACTTTTTGCAAGAATTGCTAAGTTGCTCTTAAAAAGATCTATATTGCCCTTTAATAAAAATGATCATCTTTCCTTATCCATTACTTTTAAATCCACATAAAAGTAATCAACGAAAGGTATCACCATCTCAAGATAACTTGATGGTACGAAAAGACTTGACTCAACTGCTATTGAAATATTGTTCTGTTTAATTTGTTCCATTAAAGGCAAAAGCTCTTTTGCATATAAAAGAGCCTCACCACCAGAAAATGTCACACCACCGTTATCTTCATAAAAGATTTTGTCTTTGAGGACTTCTTTTAGGACTTCATCTACAGAATACTCTTTTCCATAGAAACCTTCTTTTCCATCCTTAACATAAATTTCGATTTGATGATTCATATTTTCAGGATTTGTACACCATGTGGATTTTTACAGCATTTGAGTGACATCAAAAACTAAATTCTTGGTACACCAAACTTCTTAATCGGATAACAGTTGTAACTCAAATGCTGATACACTCAAAAACTTTTTTCCTGCGACAGACAAATCTTTTCTAAAATTCGAGTAACAGTAAAAACCTAATTGAGTAACGCTTAAATAAGGCTTTTGCGTGTTATGACGAAGGGGGGGGGGAACTTAAAAGGCAGAAATTGAGGTTGCTTTTTACAATCTTCTCCTTTGTGTTTAGCTTATCTTATAACCACAGGCTTTGAGCTCATTGGTTCTGAGTTCAAGCCTTTGGTTTAATGTAATGTTATCCAACTCAAGTCTCTGACATCTCTTTTCCAAATCAATCTCAGATCTCTTACTTTCAACAAGTTCTGTTACTGCTTTATCGTATCTTTCCCTGATAGATTGAAGCATTGCAACTAGCTCAGAGTTCTTGACCTGAAGCTTACAGATAAAACCAGCATCTTCTTTTCTGAAAAACTTTGACATGCTGTTGATGTAAACACACAGCAACTCTAATAACTCATGTGTAGAGGTATTAGGATCTGCAAGCTTTATTAATGCATCAGCAGTCAGCTCTTTGCCATCCTTATAGAGATATTCTATGATTGAATCAATTGTAATGTAGTTATGGTTAAAGATCGACATGTTTACTTATTCCCCTTAAGCTCTTTATCTGAACCTCTCCATGAATTACCTTTAAGCTCAATGTATATATCATTGTCCCTAAATAACCTGTCAGCTAAAGCGTCTCTTATTGGGCTAGGATCAATTGCTTCAGGCAGACTTTTGAACATCAACTGTGAAGTTATAATGGTAGAGCCTGACATATATCTGATATCAGCAATCTCGTTTAACTTTACAGCCTGGCTGTCATTAATCTTAATTAAGCCGTAATCATCGATAAATAATACCTTGATTTTGCGTAAGCTCTCTTTAAATCTGATAAAGGCTAAGTCATCGAGTCCATCTATTTTTGCCAGTAAATCACTTAGTCTATAAACTTTGGCACTATAGCCTTTATCCATGGCTTCCATTGCAGCAGCAATGGCTAAAGATGACTTTCCTTAATGTAAAGTTTTACATTATGGAAAACTGCATTGAGCTCTGCTATGGCTATCAATTTGTGTAAAGTCGGTATCACTGTTAGAAACTACCGTTGGTGCGAGCTAGTTAATGACATTGTTGTAAGAGATGATGATCCTAAAGCATTAATGCAACTCCAGAATCAGCTATGTAAATATCCCGTATTGATCATTGATGACTTTGGTTTACAAGGTAAAGTTCCATCAGTCGTAAAGTCTACAGTTTATAACTTTATTGACTATAGATGGAAGAAGAAATCAACTTTGTTTACAAGTCAGCTTAACAATGAAAGTATTGTCAAATTGATAGGTGATGGCCCAGAAGGAAACGCTATTATTGATAGGATTTTCAATCCATCCAAGCAGATCATATTGACTGGTGCTTCTAAGAGATAGTCTTTTCTAAGAGAAAAGACCTAAGTTAAACCGCGCTACTAGACTCAAGTTAAAGTGCACTACTAGACCGATCTTAGGCGCGGTTTCTGATTATTTACTTCTCTAAAGTTTTACAGATAAAATTATTTTGCATCAATCTTATATATCCATGCATCTCCTGTTCCTATATAACCTCTATCAACAATCAATGACGCCTTCTTATTTTGATTGTTTAGATTATCTAAAATATTTTTTGATATGGGTGATCCCAAAAATAGCCAATACTCCATATTGTCACCTAACACAGGAAGCTCCTCTGTTCCCCACCATTCTTTATGTCCAAAAAGGTCTTTTTTTACATGTGGATAATAGACATATTCAACTGTCCAAGCAAAATGTACAATGTCTGTGTAGATAAAGGAGTTAGATGACATGTAAGGTTGTGTTAAATTTAAAGTTGTTTCTAATCTTCTGTTATTATCCAATTCAGCTTTAGTTCTATTCAATAGATTTGGATAACAATTTGAAAAAATTACAATACATATTATAAAAGTCCATAATCTACTAAATTTAGTCTTTGAAGCAGCAACTGAAAAAAGAATCCAAATTATCACATAAGAAGGATATAAATATCTCAAAACAATGATCGGATATAAAATGTGCGAAATTAATTCTGAAATTATTATCGTACCAAAAACTATCGCTATACCACTTAAACACCAATATGTTTCTACGGTTAAAGATAACTTGTTATCAAGAATAAATGAAATCTCAGTTTTGGAATTATCAGTTTTTTTGTAACTAATGATTTTTAATTCATACAGAAACCAAATAATAACTAATACAAAAAATGTTATTAACAATACAGTGGAAATATTTCCTGAAAATATAAAATTAACACAGTCTTTAAATTTGACCAAAGGAATTCTGTAGTTTGAAATGAATACCCCATGTATTTTTTTTGCATAAAATATCCAAGGCATCAAAATCAATAGAACGATAAGACCTGAAAATATGATCTTTAAAGTTATTGTCTTATTTTTGTTTATATAAAATATTACTAAAAATAAGTAATTTATGCCAACAGTAGCTAAGGCAAAGTAATGGCTAATGGCAGCCATAAATGAGAAAGCTGTGATTGGTATTAGATTAAGCAAGCTTTTGGGATGTTTATAGAGCTTGTATGTATACCAATACATTAAGAATATAAAAAGCTCACACCAAGCGTACATCCTTACTTCACAGTTGTAGATAGTAGCACAATCAAGTAAAGATAGTAGCAATATAAATAATAATGATACCTTAAAGCCGAAGTTTTTTCTGACAGAGGTTAAAGAGATAAACAATAATATAAAATATGGTAATGAAGCAGAGATATGTACAATAAATCCATTTTCTCCAAATAGCTTTACTAGAATCCATGCAAATGCATAATGAAATGGAGAGTGACCATAATCAGCAACAAACTCTAGCATATCAGCAAAATTTTTTCTTGCAGCAATAACTACAAGTCCTTCATCTCCCCAAATGCTGTTATCAGTCATTCTTAAAAGATAGTGGACAACAAAAAAAATGGTAGTAAAAAACAGTATTAATAATTTACACTTATCATTTATAACTAATTTATTGAAAGAAACACTGTATGAAAAAGACAATTTTGATATAGACTTTTTAATTAACAATTCAACAAAAGGTAAGATGAAAGAAATTAAAATAGATAGCAACAAGTAGTTAAAAGCTAAATTATTATGTTCAGTCAGATTTTGAACTATATTTTCTGATACTTTGTTTGTTTTAGTGCTAAAAAAAATCGTCATTCCGTTTATCACAATGCATGCAATAGCATATTCGGCAATTAAATAAACAACTTTTTTTGAATTTAGAAAATCAGCTAGCTTAAATAGCCTTTCTCGGATAACACAGAAAATTATCGGAGAAAAAAACAAGCATATAAAACTCAACATATTTTTACACTCTAAATGAAATTAAAATTACACCAACAACCACACACACCACTCCAGCAATTTTTACTAGAGGAAAACTTTCATGAAATAGAACTACAGACAGTACAGCTACTAACGCAATAGCACCACAGGTTAGAATTGGATGAGCTACATTTAAAGGAAGTCTCTGCAATGTTTCTGCATAAAGTACAAATGCAATTCCATACAAAACAACGCCAAATATGAGTGGTAGATTAGTTATAACTGACAAAGGTTCTTTTATTGACAGATGTTTTTCTGGCACCATTGCATACTTAATGAGCACGCTTGCACTTGCATTTGAGCAAATACCAAGAATAACTAAGATAAAAGTTATCATTTGATTAAGTCCTTCTTATCTAAGTTGTATTTACCAAAAGAAGCCTTAAAGAGGACTTTCAATAACTCAAGATTTCCCTTAAAAGAACTAATTTTTGTTGGAACAGTTCCTTTTGGATAAACTCTTTTACTAGGAATTTCGATACATTTAAAATTGAGCTTTGGAGCTATATAAGAAAGGTATGCCAATAATTCATAGCATGAAAACTCTTGCCTAAAGATCGCGACCTCTGGACTTGATAAAAGTCTTGATGAATATCCTCTAAAACCTTGAGTTGTATCTGTCCAGTGAAAACCAGAGAAACAACTTAATACAGGTGCATGAATATATCGAATTGCAAAATCTCTGCATTTAGGTGTGTTAACAGCTTCACCACCATCAATGAAACGTGAGGCTTGAACAAAGTCATACCCCTCATTTAATTTATCAACGATTAAAGAGATTGATTTAGGATCATCCTTATTGTTGCCATCAATGGTAAGGATATTTTTATAATTCTTTTCTAGGACATAGGCATAAGCACAAAGTAGTTGAGTACTCAATTTACCTTTTGCAGTTTTTAACAGGAGAGAATTTACATTTTGAGATTTCAAGTAATTCTCTTCTAAAGAGCCATCAGTACTACCGCCATCAACGATAATTACATCTACTAATTTATTAAGTTCTAATGAAGCGATCTTCTCTAGCAACTCGTGAATTCTATTACCTTCATTGATAACAGGAATTACAAGACAGCTGTTATTACTCTTTTCTGATGAAAAAAGAACTTTGTATTCTGGGATGTAGAAATTTTTATATAGTTTTAGTTTGTCTAAATTTGAGTTGATCATTTAATTTTCTACTCCGTAAATTTTCCTTGAAGCTTCTACAGCAGAACTTATTGACTGTAGATAGTCATCTGTTGAACTTGCATCTTTAATTAACATTTCAATGGTAGCTATATCAGCCTTTAATAAAGAGTTAGAGAAAAGCTTCTTAAATTCTTCTCCACATTTAATATGGAATTGATCATTACTTAATTGTTCTGAATTAAATTTGGCTAAATTAGATTCACTTAAGTGGATATGACCGATAAGTTCGGCGTATTTTTCTATATCTGAAAAATCTTCGTGATTGGTATACACTGTACCCATATCAAGCTGAAGTCTGATATTTTTGTGGTTAAGTTCTTTTACAAATTCAGCAGTTTCTTTTGTTGTAGTTAAGAAGTTTGTTCCGTAGCAGACTGGATTTGCTTCAAGACAAATGATTACACCTTCAGATTTAGCAATGTTGCCTAATTTGTTAAAGAAATCTAAAGCTATATCTTTGGTTGAATTATCATCTAACTTACTTCTATCTCTATTTTTAGGTGAACCAAACACAAGTCTTGTAGCACCAAGTAAAGAGCCGATATGGCACACTTTTTCCAAATGATGAAGCATAGGCCGCTGTGTTTGGATTTCAAATAGATTTAGCCCTGTCGTTCCAAATAACAAAGATTGCATGCCTGCAAATTGGATATTTCTGTCTTGCCACCACTGTCTAACTTTTATGATTTCTTCATTTTTGACATTTTTGATATCGGAAAAGTACTTTCCTGGTGCTGTATCAATGTAGCTAACATTAAGTGATACAAGCAGTTCTGCTACCTTGTCATCATCAGCTACATTCCATGCAATATTAGAGATTGATAACTTCATCATTTAATCCTCTAATAAGGCGTATTCTTTAATAGCTTCAAGAGATGCTTGTTTTGAATACTGATAGCAATCAGTTGAGTTTTGCCATTTGTTTGAATGAATGGTTTTTAAATCATAACTAACTAAAGGCTTATCTAAGTGATTATCAAATTCAAAATTAAAAGCATACTTTGCAACTTCTTTTACACTTACTGGAGCAGAGGTAAGATGAATTAGTATCAGATTAGAATTTAAAGAAGTTTGAATGTCTGACCATAAGTTCTTCATTGGATAGAATTGGAAAACATCGTCTGATTCAATCTTTTCTATTTCATTGTTATGTTTAAAATCATAAATGATATTCTTCTTTAAGCCTGCACCTACAAGGCCAGGTAATCTTACTATTAAAGATGATTCAAAGTTATCTTTAACAAATAACTCTAAACGCCTACGGTTGAAACCATATGGTTGAAGTTCATTTAACTTAATAGAAGTATTTTCATCGACGTTTACTGGTGACTTAAAAACATCTACAGTGCTAATGAGAATGAATTGCTTTGCTTTTATAGTTTTTAGGTGAGCAATAAGACTATCAATTACATTACGATCTTCATCAGGATGTAAATTTGCATACCATTTTTTAGCAGGAGCTGCAGCGCAAACTACTAAATCAAAGCTCTTTTCATCAATATTGTTAATATCTGTTGAATGATAATATTCGTCAAATGATGTTTGTGATCTTAAGGTGGTTCCTACAAATCCTGTTGAACCAATTAAAGCTGTAGTCATATATAAAATCCGAATCTGTTATTAAATTAATAAAATTAAGTAGAGCTACCTTCTAGTTATCTATCTCTGCCACTTTGAACTAAATTAGTTTTGGTATTTTCGCTGTTTTCAAGAACGTTAATTCTGTCTAGATTTACCATTACAGACGAGTTCTTTTCATAAACAATAGAATAACCAGTAGCGTTAGACTGTTCTAAAAGGATTCTTCCAAGATATTCAGTAATAAAAGCTAAAATCACAAACTGAATGGTTGAGAAGAATGAAATAATGAAGGTTGTTGATGTCCATCCTGGAACCACATCATCTCTAAAGAAATGTAGTAAAAATGAATACAGAGAAAAGAGCATTGCAAAGAAAGAACCAAATAGACCTAATAGAGACATAATTCTTAAAGGAACTGTTGTATTAAATACCATCAGACGTAATGCTGTTTTAATACCACCAATCAAAGTTTTTGACATAACTTTTGATTTTTTAGGCTCATAGTGAAGCTCTGCAAATCCATAACCTGTCTTTTGGATCTGCATAAAGAACTGTTGATAGAACATACCTGTGTCCATAACAGCATTAACAGCTCTTCTTGATAGACATCTAAATGTTGTAGCTCCTTTTGGCAGTTTGTAATCAACTATTTTTAAAAGCCAGCCAGTAAGAGGTCTTACTATAGAATAAGCAATAGAAGTTTTTTCTTTTACAGTACCAACCACAACATCATTACCAGACTTACAAAGATTAACTGAATCCTTAATGATAGATACAGGATCGTTGTTTAAGTCAAAACAAATTACAAAATCGCCAATTGCGTTTTCTGTACCTGCTGACCATACGACATCTGTATTAACATCTGCAGACAACTGTAGGTAACGAATGCATGGGGTAGTTTTAAGAAGTTCTTCAATGTCATTCTTTTTTCTTCTTTCAACAGATTTTTGAACTACCAAAATAATTTCATAATCTGTGTATGATGCATCTAGTTGTTGCTGAATATCTTTTACAGAAATAAGGCTATTCTCATTTTCTGTATTAAGAACGGTGACAACAGAAACAAAGCTTTCATCTTTTGAACTTTCAATTTTATTTTCGGCCATTTTAAAGTCCTAATTCCTTTTCTATAGCAGCAACTGCATCATATGCGTTATCAATTTTTCCACCCATAACACAGTGAAAACCTTTTAATCCATAATTAAATTTACATAGGATTGGTCTGGAATCATTTACTTCAGAACGAGGTAAAACAGTTTTAACTTCCCATAATGATTTACGATAAGTACATTCGTTTAGGCATGGAATATATCTTGCAGCGTCTCGTTGCATAATTTTCCAGGCACTATGTTTTTCATCTTCACTAAACTTTTGTTCAGCATCAATGTAATTATCAGTATTTGAATACCACTCATAATGAGGTGTATAACGTACATGAGAAAATGAATGCAGATAGTGTCCATTCAGTGTTACTGAAGGAAAAGGCATTACAGAGAAGAAAGGCCCGCACATAACAGTAATACCTAAATGTTTGATTTCATCAGGAACGTCAACTAGAGCCATTTCGGTCATTTCGTGTTTTAATGGAATAAGCTCTAAGGAGCTGTTATGAAGAACATGATTTAAATTAGCGTAAGTACAGTTAAAAACATTAGAAGCTGAATACAATTCTGTTTCGTTGTTTTTATGATTTAAAACAGATACGGCAAGCTCTCCTGAGGAAGAAGATGACTTAATTTGTGTAACTTCACAATTAGTATGAATTGTTACATAGGAGGTATTGATCCTACTTAAGATTTCATCTCTTAATTTTGTTGAATCAAAAGCAAATTCTTTAGCACTGAAACAAGCTTCAATATAGTGAGGATCTGTGAGATTTACAATTTTACTTGGTGCTGGCTCTAGATAAGCTCCAATTCTTTTACAGAACCTTTCAAACTGGTAGGCTGTTACTTTACTCAAATGCTTTCCTACCATGTAGTACTTGTCAAAGTCATTACATACACATGAAGGAAAGTCTTTAATAAATCTAGGAAATGATTGGCGTGATCTTAATGCTGTAAGAACTGAACGTGGATAGTGATATCCGTTATGAATACGTGCTTGATTATTGTATGAAGCTCTGGACATAAGCACAGAGCTTTTTTCGAAGAGGTCTACATTATAATGTTTTTCACCTAAATAATAGGCTATGTATAAACCGAAGTACCCCCCCCGATAATAATAACATTATTCATTATGTTTTATATACTCCTTATTATAAGCATACCTACCAAACGTGCTATTATAAAATTCCTCATTTTTTTATTCCAATAGCAAAAGTACATAGTTCTAAAAAATTTAGGCATCAATAACAATATTATTTTAATTTTAGTTTTTATACTAATTTTATTACTGATCATCAATCGAAATATGAACTTCATTATATCATTTTCAAAAGAAATACATATGTTTTTTTCATTTTGATCAGAACAAAAGGCTTCTGACAACGCATAATAGAGTATGCATAGTAGTTACGCATGAAGCTATAGCTTAATTTTAGAAGCTGATAAATAAGCCAAAAAGATCAAAAAAGCAGTAACTAAATTGGTAAAAACTTAAATTATTCAATATATTGACACGAATTTAGTAAAAAACATCGACAGAATAAGTTGATTTCTTATCTGTTGATGTTTGGTTTGACGAATGTTCTTTTGTAATATTTTCAGTTGGAGGTTATTACTTTTTCCTGCCTTTCATGTTTTCCTTAAGCATCATGGTCAGGTTCTGTTTTTCCTGCAGAGGTATTAGCTTTTCTAGCATTTTCTCAGGACGTTCCTCGTAGCGAATTCTAGTTTCAGCCATGCAGGAATCATCAAAGATAGCAGAAGCAATTCTGTACAGAGCGTAGGTAATATTATTGAATGTTGCCATCACCTTGATGGCATTCTATCCATAAAGGTACACTCATCTTCCTTTAAGAAATCATCCTTCCACCAATGGTAACCATCTTCGATATGCCAACGGTTATCAATGGTTTCTACAATGAGTTGATGACTGTCAGATGAGGAGATAAAGTACTAAGGTTCAGGATTGTAATCTGCCTGGTCTTTTCTCTTGTGAGAAATCATCTTGATAAAGGCTTTAGTTCCAGGAAATTCAACGTCTGTAAGCTCATAATCAATTGGATATATGTAGTAATCACAGTCGTTATATTCTATTTTGTTTTTATCGATAGCATCTTTATGGGTATCAAAGGTCTTAATAATAACTTCTTTTAAGCCTGGCTGGTTATCTTTAACTGCTACAGTATATTCACCACCTTTTTCATTGATAATGGTCATGGTTTCTCTCTGACAGTGTAAGGCATCGGCGGTGACCATGGTGTTCTTTAGAGAAAAGAGCTTTAGGGCATGTTGAAAGATAGGAATTTCATATTCCTTATCATCTAGAGGTATTGAGGTTAAGCAAATCTCTGATGACGGTTCTAAGATGTTAAAGACATTAACATTACGTAACTGTTAATTTTTCCGCCCATTGCAAAGTAAAAAATCATTTCTTAGAATTTTCTCAAGCTCAATAACTGGGTGAGATCCTGATTTTGTTGCAGATCATGCCGGCTTTAATTAAGTGATTTGATGCAAATGAAAGGTATAGAGAGAACAGTAAAGCCTCAGAATGCATGCTAATGAGGTTATTTGATGGAGAAATTGTTAGAGTTTAGCTAACTTTTAGAGAAATTTAGCCCTCAGAGCGCACTGCTGGGCTTATAACATTTAGGAATTCTGTAGACTTTGCAAATAACGACGATAGTCGTATGGTGGTAACTGTGAAATATTCCTCCCTTTCTTTAACCTTTTGAAAAACTTACCTAAGATCTTTAGCAAAAACGCCGAAGATCTTGTTTAAGATTAATGGTTTATTTTAAAAGCTCAAATTATTGGTTCTTCCGCAAAAGTGTTGCTACCTAAAAATAGGTAGTGAAAATTGTCATTAAGATCTTAATAAAAAAGGTCGTTTTCCGTATGATTGTAATTGGAAATAAAAACATAGGAAGACGACCATGACTGATATCGTATCACAATTCTTTTCAGAAAACTTCTACTCTGGCTTTAGAATCACTCAAATAGGCTTTGATCAAAGTGGCTCAATCATCATTCATTTGGAACCTCCTGAGGATTATCCTGAGAGTCCACATTGTCATGCTCGCTGTACGGTAGTGAATCAGTACCGAAAGAGAGTTGTGAGAGATTCTAGTATTCTCTGTAAAAGGTAATACTTGAGGTTGTTTACCGTACTCTTAGATGTACTCATTGCAACCGAGTAGGAACTGAAAAGATAGATTTCCTTTCAGATAATGGCTTTAGAGTATCTAGAAGGCTTTGGAGATGGAGGTCATTGAAGACCTAGAGAGAGAGCAGGCTCTATCAAAGACACATCAGAAAGAACAGGACTCAAGTGGGATAACTGCAAGGACATTCATAAATACTATCTAAAGAGTAGTCTCTACTTTGACCTTGGAGATGCATCTATCCTTGCTATAGATGAGTTCTCAATACGTAGAGGTCATATCTACGCCACCGTAGTGATTGATATACGCACTAGGAGATTTATCTTGGTCGGCTATGGCAAGTCTGTAGCCCAAGTCAGTGACTTCTTTAAGAAGTGCGGAACTGAAGGCTGTAAGCAATTAAAAGCTGTCGCTATGGATCAAAATGCAGGATTTGCTAAATGTGTTGAAAAGTACTGTCCTAATGCCAAGGTTGTGTATGATCAATTTCACTTGATTTCTAACTTTGGAAGAATGGTCATAAATGCCATCAGAATTAGGCTTTCTAACCAATGCGAGGAAAATGGTAATAAAGATGCTGCTTCACTTTTTAAAGGCTCTAGCTTCCTTCTCCTTACACGTAATTCAAGACTTCCTGATAATAGGCGTACAAAGCTTGATGATATACTAAAATTCTACACTGACTTAAACAAGGCTAATGAGCTTAAAGAGCTACTTCCTGAGATATTCCAATCAACTTCTAAAGAAGATGCTGAGAAGCTTTGGTCTGCATGGTACAAATTGGCTTCGGAATCAAATGTAGAAGAAATCACCAAGTTTGCTGAAACTCAAAATGAAAATTACAAGGATGGTATTACCAATGCTGGCATATACCATATTGGTACAAGTGTTTTAGAAGGGATCAATAACAAAATCAAAGTCATTAAACGTGTAGCCTTTGGATTCCGTGATTTTAACTACTTCTTCCTTAGAATTATGGATGCTTTCAGAGGCAAGCCGGCTTTTGCTTAAATTAAAAAGCACTGATGAATATTGTTATATCTCGGATTTTGTAGAAAAGTATGCCATAAGGAAATGTAAAAAACTAAAAAACCG
>ERZ1035048.327-NODE-327-length-15302-cov-11.923001_pt1 | contig 15302 bp, 16 predicted proteins | sample MGYA00520587_ERZ1035048 | MGnify/ENA primary metagenome ERZ1035048 (study PRJEB33766, sample SAMN09781693) | gut metagenome | biome: gut microbiome | host: Homo sapiens | place: Madagascar | study: EMG produced TPA metagenomics assembly of the PRJNA485056 data... | reverse complement strand
GAGCTGCAAGATTATAAACTTCTGTTGGCTTCACCTTGTTCATTACCTGGATGATGCTCATTGAGTCACCAAGGTCGGCATAATGAAGGTGGAAGTTTGGCTGACCTTCCAAGTGAGCGATACGCTCACGGAAATCAGTTGATGAACGACGGATAGTTCCGTGAACATCATAACCTTTTTCCAATAACAACTCTGCCAGGTATGATCCATCCTGACCTGTAATACCAGTAATGAGGGCTACTTTTCTATTATCCATGAAATTTTTGATAGAAATTAATAAATATTTGTGTTGATTTTAATGCCTATTAGTATAAACAGTTTTAGAAAAGTTGAATTACTTTCCAAACTCTTTAATCCTCTGTTCCTCTTTCAAAGAGCAAACAAGCAGCTGTCCATTCTTCTCGGCTACGATATAGCCATCCAAGCCTTGAACTACCACCTTGCTTTCGTCGGCTGCATGAACCACGCAGTTCTTGCATTCATACAAGCGAATGTCCTTGCCAACCTTGGCATTGCCAGCCTCATCCTGTGGAAGCAAGGTGCGGAGGCTGCCCCAGCTGCCTAAGTCGCTCCAGCCAAACTCGGCTGGCAGGGTATAGATTTCCTTCGACTTTTCCATCACGGCATAGTCAATGCTAATCTTCTCGCAGGTTGGGAAGAGTTTGCCGACCACCTCTTTCTCCTTTTCGGTATAGAAAGAAGGTGCCATCTCATCCATGATGCTGGCAAGGTTTGGCTGGAAGGTGCGGATTGCCTTGCTGATGGTATCGATGTTCCATACGAAGATTCCGGCATTCCAATAGTAGTTGCCAGCGGCAAGGTATTGCTCGGCTGTATCCAGGTTTGGTTTTTCCTTGAAAGCCTCAACCTTATAGATTTCATCTACGGATGTTGGCTCTGCTGCAGCGATATAGCCATAGCCTGTTTCAGGGCGGATTGGTTTAATACCGATAGTAACGATGGCGTTCTTATCGGAAGTATAGCTCAAAGCCTTGCTGAGCACTCGCTGATACTCCGAGGTATTGATGACCAGGGCATCGGATGGTGTCACCACGATGTTGGCATCAGGATGCTTCTTCTGGATCTTCCAGCAGGCATAAGCAATACATGGAGCGGTATTGCGAGCCTCCGGCTCTGCTAATATGTTATCTACTGGCATGTCAGGGATTTGCTCCTTGACAATGCGAATGTATTTCTCGTTTGTCACTACCCACATGTTCTCGACAGGGCAGATTGGCTTCAATCTATCTACTGTCAATTGTATGAGGGAACGACCGACTCCCATCACGTCGATAAACTGCTTTGGGTAATCGGGGGTTGACATTGGCCAGAAGCGGCTGCCTACGCCGCCGGCCATGATTATGATATGGGTATCGTTGAAATTATGCATAATATTGTTATTTTACCTCTTAGTCTCCTTAAAGGAAATATTCTTTCGAAAACCTACCCGTCCTTCCTTACCCTTAAGGAAGGCTCCACCTCTCTTCTCGGTCTTCTCCCCTCAGGGAAGAAGAGGGAACCGCTCCTCCTCGTCGCTCTTAACCGCTGCGCTATAAGGTTGACGGACCATCAGAGGTCTCGTCAGGTTTCTTATGCGGGATGGGACCGCATGACAATAGGCTTATTCCATTATCAAATTCGGTGTTTCTCTATCATTTTTCTGACATCAGAGATTTTATAGAATATGGTATTACGAATCTTATAATATGGAAGTTCACCACTTTCACGCAGATTTCTTATAAAATCTCTGCTTACACCACCAAGATAAGACAAGATGGTTTTATTCGTCAAGAACTCCTGATCTTGTTCTTTCAACGAAATCACTTTCTCTATCACGTTGATGCCAACACGAGTTTTATATTTATCATTTGCCATAATTGTATAACAGTTAAGCCTTTTCAAACATTACTTCCAAAAGCTCGCAATTTCGATAGAATTTGCAGTTTCTTGTCTTCTGGAAAGTTGGGACTCGAAAGCAACTTTAGTATCTCTGCCTCTGCTTTGGAGGTACGGGCGCAATTTTCGGATGCTCTCTGATTAGCAGCGGCTATTTGAGCATTTGCCTTAGCTATACGGGTATCAGCGGCAGCTATCTCTGCCTCCAATGCTGATATTTTATCTTGTATATTCTTATTTTCGTTTGAACTGACGTTGACATTATCTATATCAAATCATCCTTGCCCTCTTGCAGTTCTTGTCGTAATCTTGCATCACCTTGTTTAAAATATTCTTTGCTTTCCATTTTATGTAATTTTAAAACGGTTGCAAAAAGTACTATTCATTCAAGACTGTTTACGCTATATAGGTGGTTTACAAATAAATATCAATATGCTTGTTTATAAATATACATATTTCTTATTATAGTTCAAAACTAACAGGCAAAATTGTTACCCAAAATTGACTTCCACCTTTGTTTTGCACTCCACTCACACCCAACATCATCATATTCTATTGCCTCTTTGGCAATCTCATATGCTTTTCGTGCTTTTGCTTGAAAATTATCAAAACAGAAATACATCTTACGACTGCCAGGCATCATCCATTTATGTTGATTGTCATCTATCTTAGAGAGATATTCAAAATAATCCCTAAGCATCCAATCATAATACAGATATGATTTATCTTTATACTCATAACTATTCAGAAACCGATACGCAAACAAATCTAATAGACAACTTTTTAAATCAACGTTATTAGTATATTTCCAAGCCCTAACCATTCGACACAAAGAATAAAGATTATCATTGCATTCTTTATTCATGTCTTGAAAAGCCTTAATTTCTGGACGTGGGTCAGTTACTTGCCAACTTCCTCCATCATTACTATTCGCATAAATAAGCGAACGTCCATCATTATTTTCAAAACTTGGCAAGATTTCAAATTTCATCCCATCAGAAAAGGTCACATCTACAATTTGACCATCCCCTTTCAAGGACGTACATGGATATGTTTTTGCAATTGCTTGTTTAACAGCTTGCAACAAAGCCGATTGTCCATTGTTCACATACTGATTAAATCTTTGATATGTCTCATAAGGCAATATACAAACTATATCTATGTCACTAACAAATTCATTAGCTGTATTTCTACCATAAGAACCCACAAACAAAGAATTACAATTAGAATAATATCCTCGAAATTCTTGATTTAAACGCTTTACTATCAGGTTACGTCTACTTGCGATAAGACTTCTTCGATCTTGTGATATTTTCAACTTGCTATCAAAAGAACTAAATAATTCACCAACTTTCATATCATCTTACAATTTATTATATTACTACAATCTCTCTCAATGCATTGGAACAAACACCAAAAAACTATTCATCGCTTATTCTTCTTGCAAATCCACAGGAAGAATCTTATTCAAGCTCTCTTTTGAAAAGAAAGGTTCTCCATTTTCTATAGCTTTTGCCGCCTTGTCATATCCGTTAGAAGTGGTTCGAGGAGCATTTGCATATACAGCTAATGTATGCTCTTTCAATTCGTCTCTTCTATGTTGAATATCTTCAACGCCTATACTTCTTGCCTTTATATCATAAAGCAAAGAAAGATACTCTTCCCTTAAATCTAACAATTTTAATGCTGTTGCTCCATGAGAAGCAGACAATTCCCCAAGATCATAACCTTTTGACAATGAATTGGCTATCAGAAGCAATGCAGATATAGCAGATGAAAGAAATGCAGCCAACCTAACACAATCATAACAGCCATCTTGCAATGGTGTATTTTTACTTACACCAAATAATATGTACACAATGCCCGTAGTCGAAATAGCTGATAATATAATTTGAGATATTTTCAACCAATTATTCCATGTTCTGTATATATCGGCATCCTTTTCATGTATCTTATGAGTCCAAAACACATTACCATACGAGTTACGTATTTGGGAATTTAAAAGTTTAACTTTATCTTCATCCATTGTTATTTACTTTTATTTAATGCTTTATAGGAACTAATATCTTGTCGCGAGCCACCACAACTCCATTTTTTTATGACATAACACTCTACGTAATGAGGTCCATAGAAGGTAAAAGAATACTTACTGTACATTTTCTAATATTATAAAATACTGGCAACAAAGATACATTATCATCAGGAAGTCACCCAAAGCATTTTTGGACACTTACTAAATTATTTTTATAAGGTTGTCTATCACCATAACGAGTTCATCTTTGTCGGTTGTCTTGACTTTATCCAACAACATATCTTTAATAGTTGTTTGTTGCTTTGTTGTCAAATGTTTTTCTTCAAATATTTCTTTCAAAACTTCAGCTAAGGACTTTGCGTTCCCCTCATATCTAATACGAGCCTTAATTTTCACTATTTCCTCAGGATTAGGAACTGAAACTGTCATATGTTTGAACTTTTTTATTTCAGAATATCCTGCAAGAATTTCCTTACGAATTGTTTCGTTTTCATTTCTTTGCAAAAGCAAATAAGAACGCAAGAAAGATCGTGTAAGCATCGTATATAATGCAGAACGATACTTGCTTGATGATGAGATTTGCTTTGTTACGCAAATTACAAAAGGAAATTCCAAACCTTTAACATTATTTTTATTTGAGATAAATAATGCATTTTTCTTCTTCTCTTTCGAAAGATAAGCTATATTTACATCCCAATTCAACTGTTGTTTTATGGCATTTCCTATAGTTGACATCAAATCGTAAATATAATCCTTATCATCCAATAGTATTATACCAATATCATTTACTGTTATCGTCGGATTTTCTTTAATTAAATCCTTGATTATATACACAATACCATTGGCAAATTGTTCTGTTGAAAAGATTCTTACACTATCATATTCATCCCCTAAGTCTTCAAATCTCCTTACAGGCTCACGAGTTAATACATATTTATCACCCATGTCTTGGACATCATACCCACACTCCTGCCATTCTTTCTTGTCTAACCACCAAAACTTATGGGTCTCGAACAGCCCCATACCTAAAGCATGAGCAAACATCAAAGTTTTTGGGTCGGTTCTATAGCAACGACTTAACAAGAAATCTGGCTCGGTAGTATGGTTAGAAGCATCCTCAAAAATGCTTTGGAATATATCTCCTGCAACATACACTTGCCTTTCTGTTACAAGTGTGCATAATTCTATAAAGTTATCATCAAAATCTTGGCTTTCATCCACAAGCATATAAGTAAAAGCATGCTTCCATTCTATTCCTTTTTCGCTTTTTTGCTTTTTTAATTGCTGTAAAGCAACTTGGCAAGTTTGCGAAAAACTATTTGTTTGAGAATAAGTATAAAATGGGATATCATAAAAGCTACATATATAACGATAAAATCCAGAATCCCGATCACCTTGATTACCCCAAGCATTTGAACACCATAGCCTCGTATTCCATTCTATTTGCTGCTCTATTTTCATGAAATTGAAGAACTTTGGAATACGCTCACGTAGATTCTTTGCAAGAATTTTATTATGACAAGTAAAAAACACTTTGTTATTATCATTTTCTGTATAAAGTTCTTTCAACTTATGAAGCAACAATTCTGTCTTTCCTGTACCAGAAAGGCCTTGTATAGTTACAACCTTTTTATCTAAATTACCATAAATAAAATTTGTCTGGTCACCATCAAATAGCTGTATTTTATGTTTTACCTTATCTAATATCTCTTTTGGTTCTTCAATTGTTACATTGGCTATATCATTGATACTACCTATGAACAAAGAGATGACCAACTCTAATTTTCTTTTAATCCCAGTTTCTACTATATAAGCATTTTTGTAAAAATTGTCAATGTTCTTCAATATTGTAGCCGAAAGAACCTTTTGTGTTATATCTTGTTTCCATTCTCTAGTTCTTCCAATATATTCTTTATATAAGAATTTGTCAGAAATAGCACCAATATCCTCTATTACGTCTTCACAATAGTCCTCAAACAGACTATCATAACTCTCTCTACAAGTTATAAACGAAATTTTATGATATGGAGAAAGGAGGATAAAACTATCATTATCAGCATAGTCATACTTTTTGTTCCCTAATGGCGACTTCAGTATATACATCTGCTGTTTATGTTCATTTGCATAATTAGCAATAGCATCTATTACCTCTTGATGTCCAAAGACATGAAGCTCATCTTGAATAAAAAGATAATTTTCCATTATTGTACATATTTATATGATAAAATCAGCGGATGATTGAGTTTGTTTTCAACAGTGACAGTTATAATATCTTTATTGTCAGCACTGCTTATAATATTGTAATTAAACTTTAGCCATCGCCTTACATTATAACAGTTAAAATTAGAGATAACAAAATTCTCATACAAGAAAAAAAATAGTAACTTTTCTAAATCCTCAGCAGAAAACACATCCATCCAAGAATAAAAACTTTCAGTATTCTTTGCTATATTATTATCACGAACTATAGTTATCTCTACCAAAGACTTCAAATTATTAACATTAATGACAACAGAATAACGCTTTGTTGAAATAAGCCCACCAAAAGCCTCCTTTCGTCCTTCTAAGTTATATCTTAATTCTCGTTTTAAAGATTGTAAGGTATAATTTGCCTTGGAAAAATTAGTAGAATTGAGATGTTCATGCCATTCTTTGAATTCCAACAGACTTAATGGCAAGACATGTTTCAGCAAGTTATACTTATTGATATAATCACGAAATTTTACGCCAAAAACATTCATTGCATTATATCGAAGGAAGAATAATTCTGCATTTGTAAATTGGGCTCTAAGTATTTTAATATACTCAACCTTCTTAATTTCAGCGCATTTACTATTATCAATAATCTGGCATATGCGATAAAGAGTTCTGAAATAAATTGAAAGTAATTCATTATTCTGACTATAAAAATTTTGAAATGTCGCAATAGCTTTCTTGCGCCTAACAGACATCGACAAATCGGTCGGAAATTCAATATTCAAAATTTCTACAAATTTCTTCAAAGCATCTTTTCCTTCATGATATTCCCCTGAACCATCTGCATCAACATAAAGAAATTGTGACACTATGTCTTTATACAAACCCATAAGATGAAAAAATTCATCATTCAACTGCTGATTATTGTAAACCTGGACATTATTATCAGAATCCTCACGCTGTAAACTAAATGTAAAGAAAAGCAACACTACACTTAGAAAAGTACCAACTACACCTCCCATAAAATCCCCATACTGTCCTACGGCTTCAGTATCTAACATAAAATCCCAGCCAACAAAGGGACGCTTATGATAAAGAAAAAGATATATCATCACCAAAGAACATATCAATGAGATGATGATACCTATCCCAATTATTGTTTTCTGATACTTTCTCACAATACTTTGCTAATTAATTTATAAATATAAGTATTCGGCATCACCTCATATTACCTATACGCATATGAGGTTTAGCCCTCCACCAGCTAATGCGTAAGTATCCGCTCAACGCCGTATTGCATATCTCAAAATAATATTGTAACTTTGCACAGCGGCATCATTTTTCTAATTTTGAGACAAGAATACAAAGTTTAGCCCTCCATCAGCACAAGCTAATGAAGGTTATACCTTAATTTGACTAAATTTGAAATTCATTTTTTATTGTTCCTAATCTTCCCAAAACTCAGGAAAAAAAGTATAAAGTTTATTCTATTTTTCCACATTCATGGAGTCGTTGTTTAACACCCTGCAGAACCATCTCTGCCCACGCTTATGATTTCGTTTCCTCCTTATCTGCTTCTGATATTTTCTGCTGCGAAATAATAACTTTTGTTTTATCGCCGAATCGCCTGTTATTTGTCGGTTAGTTCATCACCCTCTATTACATCAAATATATTCTTTGCTCTCAAATATGCAGTAAGAGCTGGAGACAAAAACATATCACCAATTGGATGACTTGTCAACTCTTCAAACACCTGACGTGTTAAGCCTGATCTTTTAACCAAATCTATGAATTCATCCTCAGTTATAAGTTTTTTACTGAGTTGCAGAAAACCTTGATTTACTATCTCCAACTGATATCCTACCATTGACCTTGCATCCTTTTCTTCATCAGAAAGATTACAACCCGAGAACAATTCATATTTGCTGCGAGGATCCATAAAATTGGGAGCCGTTATCTTGGCAACTATAAATTGATAAATCCAATGGAGGAAAAAAGCAGTAGCAATTCCTATTAAATATGCAGCAAAAGCATATAGAGCAGTTTGCTTATCTATCAGAGACAATAGTAAATCCATGCATCCTCCACCTAGGAATAAAACCATAGAATCTCTTAACACTTTAGGATTATATTTTTTATACTTGCGCACAAAGTAAACCACAAGCCATCCGATTACAGCTCCGAACAAGAACACGGAAAAGGAAATAATTTGTAACATCATAGTATAAATTATTTTAAGACCTCTTTATTATATTTGTATATCACCAATACAGCATCACTACTATATTACAAGTAGTTTTCGCCAAATCTGCGAGATGGGAGCGTCTAGATAGTCCCCAGCGCAGTATCGCTCTGCACTGGTCGTCGCTCGAATGAGGAATATTCAGGATTGTGACAGCAGTAGCTACGCCTCCTTTTATTGGTTTAAAATATTCAACAACTCAGCAGGAGTATAAACGGGTAAAGAAGAATTCGTAAAATCCTTCTTGTTACGAGTTACAATACAATCTCCCTCAGCTCGCAAAGCTGTTTTTTATCAACCAACGCATCTAAGCTATTTTCATCTGCCGGTATCGGCTTGCCACCTTTTGCCTTTAATGTTTTAACATAAGACAAAGCATCATTAAACTCAGCAGTTTCTAATAGCTTTTGCTTAGGTTGTACCTTTTGCAAAAACAAAGAAATCGCCTTTTCTATTGCAGCTGTCACACTAATATTATGTAATTTAGCATAACTTTCTGCACCTTTATATATATTGCTGTCAATTGCTATTGTATTCATAATTGTATCTCCTTTTTTGCCTGCAAATATAAGAGTTTTTGATGAAACTACCAAATTTCGGGAGGAGTTTTTGCTTCATGCTCTAATCTCCCCCAGATTAACGTATATCATCAATACAGCGTCCCTACTATATTACAAGTAGTTCACCTTTCTGTTTTGGGGAAAAGTTATATTTTGTTCCTCATTGCAGTATCGCTCTGCACTGGTCGTCGCTCGAATGAGGTTTTTCGAAAATCACCCCGTCCCTCTTTACCCTTAAAGAGGGCTCCACCGCTTTCCCCAAGCCCCTTTTCTCTTTGAGAAGGTTGGCTGCACTCGGCATAGTTCAAGCAAGCTTGGCTTTGCACTTATTTGCACAACCTTTCCCCTCAGGGGACAGGGGATGTAACCGCTCCTCCCCGTCGCTCTTAACCGCTGCGCTTTAAGGTTGGCGGGGCATCAGAGCCCTCGCCAGTTTTTTTTATGCGGGATGGGACCACAGGGAGACTTGGTTGCTATTCGACTTTTGACAGGATTACATCTGGAGTTGTTCCCATCAGGGTTATAGCGGATATCTTGTGCCCACCATTGGCATTTAATGAATGACCACAATGATAGAGGCTATCATCTATGATGAGCCAACGATCATGAGATTCGTTACGCCATTTGCGAATGTCAATATGATTGTTGGGGAAGAGTTAGCGATGAAACATAGCCATCTATGATGATTACTCGATGGTTTGCGGTACGAATTAAATTCTCTAAAGCTACTCTTGCTGTATAGAAATCACCTTCAAAGAAGACCATCTCTGCTGGAGGGGTGGAGGTTCGAATAAAGAAGTCGAGCTGCTGTTGCTGCTTAACCTGAACGTCCTCAATATGGGTCATACGCTTGTCCATATTCTCCTGTAAGGCTATCAAATGACGGTTCACGGAATAGCCTTGAAGAAGGTATTGCTTTATAACTGCATTCGCCCACTGACGGAAACGGGTTCCTATCGGACTCTTTACTCTATAGCCTACAGAGATTATAACATCCAAATTATAGATTTTAGTACGATATCTTTTGCCATCTGCGGCAGTATGTAAGGATTCCTTACATACTGATTTTTCGTCTAACTCTTTCTCCTTAAAGATGTTACGAATATGCATAGTTATATTGTTACGAGTTGTACGAAACAACTCCGTCATCTGTGCTTGAGTAAGCCAAACCGTATCTTGCTCCAGTTTAACCTCCAACCTAATGCTATCATCTGGTTGATAAAGTACTATCTGTGAATCATCAGCCTCTGGCTGTATATTATTGTCGTTTGCCATGATCATACATTTTTATTGCTAATATAGCGACAAAAGTACGATTATATTTCGTAATTACCAAGGAATTATGAGATTTTTTTCGACTCCCCTGTCCCCCTCTTGCGAAGAGGGGGTCCTTAACCCACTCCCAAGCCCTCGCCCTTTCCAAAAGGGCAAGGGATGTAACCGCTCCTCCTGTCGCTCTTAACCGCTGCGCTCTAAGGTTGGCGGGGCATCAGAGCCCTCGCCAGGTTTTTTATGCGGGATGGGACCGCAGGGGTGAATACTTATAAAATCGTTGTGCGAGGATGAACCCGCAGGGGGGAATACTTATGAAATGGTGGGGCGGGATGGGAGCGCAGGGGCGCTATAGCTGATTTTCAAGTTCATCCACTACTTCGTCTCTCAGGGTTTGAGGGACTGTGGCGGCACTCACCATGATGCGTAACAGGGAGTCTTTTAAGAGTTGCTCCTCTTCCTTTAGCTCGTTGCCCACAAATTTCAAATTACGTAATAGTACGAGCCTCGTGTATATATTCGCAATGCTCTCCAAAGTTAATGTGCCATCGTGATGGGGTAACTTCGAAAGAGTACGGGGATTCATCTGTAGGAATTTGGAAAACTGACGGATGGAAGTAAAACCCCATCTCTTCTCTATCTGGCAAATTTCTTCGGCAGCGGTGGCAATCCACCTATTCGCCCCTCTATTCGCCTGCTTTTCCATCTTCCATACCGTGAATTATCGAACATCGCGTCCTGACTAAAACAGAGGGTATGATTTTCCGATGGTTTTTGTTAAAAGCTTTTAAAAGCAGTGAGCAGAAGTTAAGGATGATGCACTCACAGGTGCATCACGTGATTTTCGAAGAAGTATATCTTTGCAGCATAATCAGTTGACTGATAAACATGTTTTACTATATAATATAATAAGGTATATGAAGCTAAAAGCAACTTATACTCGCCGTATCTTGGCGATGATGTATTTCCCCGACTGCGAACCTGCGAATGCCGTGCGCCGTCTGACCAGCGAAATTAAACGCTGTGTGGAACTGTATGAACTCCTGACCGCTAAGGGCAGAAACTTCGACCGCAAGCAGATTCTCACCATCCGTGAGGTGAAACTTATTGAGGAATTTCTGGGCGAACCAGCATGCTCTATTGAAGATGTGCTTTAATGAACTCTCATGATGCGCATCGTTAGGTGCTAATGATGCGCTTTTATAAGTGCTAATGATGCGCATCATTAAGGTGCATAAAAGCGCATCGTTAGGTTGCTCTAAAGAACGACATTCAACGACACACTTCGACAGATGCCCCTGAGCTGATGTTGTATCTTTGCATCGTGATTCAGAAATCAAGGACATAGAGAGTCCAAGAACTGATGACACATTATTAATTAAATAAATTTTTAAGTTATGAGTAAATCTTACAAAGTGTTTCCTCGTACCCTTACCATGGGTGAGAAAAAGGGTCAAACTGTTTATTCTGTTCGTCCTGTTAGTTACGGTACTTTGACTACCGAAGAGGTGGCTAAGCAGATTTCTACTGAATCTACTGCAACCACGGCTGATGTGAAGGCGGTACTCGACCGCTATGCCTACTATGTGGTGGAGAACCTTGCCAAGGGTTACAACATCGAACTTCTTGGTTTCGGTACTCTTTACCTCCGCTTCATCAACAACAAGGCGGTGTCTGAACCTAAGAAGGCGAATGCCAACTTGGTGAAGAGCATTATGCCAGGCTTCCGTCCTTCGTTCTCCGTGGATCGCAATGGCAAGCGTACCTACGACCTGATTCCTAATCGCATCAGTCTTGTGAAGTACGGCGAAGATGCTAACGACCCGAATGGCGACAACAAGCCTTCTGACAAGGGAGATCATACTCCTGGTGGAACTACTCCATCTGGCGGCACTCCTTCCGAAGGCAACACTCCATCCGGTAGTGAGGGCAGCGAAAACTCTGGCAACACCGATAACGGAGCAGGTGAAGACAACGAGCTTTAGTAAATGCCTTGCCGTGCCCGACTTCGTGTCGGGTGCGGCTACCGCTAACAAATTCTTATTTTCAAAATGATGTTTCACTTTTAATTCTATATGTATATGAGTAATCAAAATGAAAATCCTAACAATGGTTCCAAGAAGATTTCTTGGGTTTCAATCGTGAATGCTGTTGTTCAAGCGCTTATTGCTGCGCTGACAGCATTAGGAGTAAGTTCGTGCAAGAACTGCGTTTAATTAGAAATGACAAATGAGAAATGGGCTACATTAATGACAAATGAGAAATTACTTTTCTGAAATGGGGATGATGAATGATAAATTTCCTTTGAGTATTGGGGAGGAGATGGTGCGCAATGAGCGCACGCTCCTCTCTAAAGTGGAGGACGGCAAGATGATGATGTCTGCCGACTCCGTGAGATTCTTGGTGTTGCATTGCTCGGCTACACGACGCAATCAAGACTATAGTGTGGAACAACTGCGACGGGACCATAAGAGTCGTGGTTTCTATGACATCGGATACCACTTTTATATCCGTAAGGATGGGTCCATGACGCAACATCGCTTCTTGCTCGAAGTGGGGGCGCATGCGAGACCGTATAACCGTTGTTCTATCGGCATCTGCTATGAGGGTGGCTTGAATGAGGATGGTAAACCATGCGATACTCGTACGTCTGAGCAGACGGAACGAATCGTTGATGTATTGACTCGTCTTCATAAGCTGTTCCCGAAAGCGAAGATTGTGGGGCATCGGGACTTGCCTGGCACTACGCCGAAGGAGTGTCCTTGCCTGGATGCTCATGATGTTTTCGGGTGGATAGAAGAGTTGTGTTAATTTTTATCACTTAGAATCATACGGAACTTGGTCTATTACTGGCACCTTATGAAGCAGTACATAACGCTGCAACAATTGTCGCCAAACCAAAAGACGTGTTCCTTTCCATATCTCAACGGCTGCCGCCGTAAGTTGAGTGAAGAGTGAGGAATGAAGAGTGAAGAATTCATTTGCTCTTCTTCCCAACTCTTCCATGTCTTCTGTGTAAACGATGTCTGTTTCTATCGAAAAGCCACCTATGCCATTGACCTTTTCAAACTTATACTCGCTTTGTGTGAGCAGATATAATAAACGAGGATATTTCTTCGCCTCCAAGTTGGTGTGGAATTTTTCTCGTTCATCCTCACTTTGAGAAGCGTAATATTCATAGAATCCTCCCCATGAACAGATAGCCTTTACCTTACCACCATCTGTATTCACCAGTGCAAAATGGGCATCATACTCATAGTCCTCATCGAATACCGTGGTGTTTTTGTCTGACTCATCATCTTTATCCAGGAAAACATCTCGAAGATTACAGCGAAGAATCAGTTCTGTGATTCCATTATGACACAAAACCGTAAAATTTTGTCCTTCTGGGATGATTTCTCCAGAAGTTGGTGTAAGAAAGGGACGTAATTTGGCATCAGGAATCAGTTCTTCCAAGCACTCCCCAAGGGCGATTTCACCTGTCGGAAAGTTCTTGGAAAGGATACGAAAGTTATTTCGCATTCTTTTGTCTATCTGGTCCAAAACTTTTTGCTGCTGGGCAACAGTTTTCTCTTCTTTCTTGTTATTGTATTCCCTATCCGTCATTCTCCGATTGCGATAGACAGTCAATCTCTTTTGATAATCCAAGAAAAGATTGCGCAATGTTTCATAAGCATTCTCAGAAGGCTGTTTTGCCTGAAGATAGCCAATCATCTGATCGATGGCGCGCCACACGCCCACGGCCTCTGCTTTTGGGCCCTTTGTTGCCTCATGCTCTATCTGCATATCGTATTGACGGATATTGGATACATTGAGGCAGTGGTTATTTCCAAAACGAACAAAAAGATGACGATCTTTCTTGCCTTTTCTCTTGATTTGTTTGACCACGCCAACCCAACCTTTCAAAGGTCCACTAAATATGCGGATGGTATCATTTTCCAAAATGAGGTCATCGTATCGCTTATCAACAATACTCAGTCCCTCTATGCCATCTGCCATTTTATCGCAGAAATAGATAAAATGTTCCATGTCTTCATCTGGAATCGTGGCATTTTTTATAACAGCGTCCAGGTTTAAGTCCTTGACATCCTTACAAAGAAGATGTGCAGTTGAGACAAGCTTCTTTTTCTGTAGTTCGCCTGTTTCCAAATTTCGGACTGTATCTTCATAGACAAAATAGCCCCAATATGTCAATATTCTCTTCAAAGCTTTTACGCTGTCAGCCTTGATGAACAGCAATCCACATATCATTGGACGAAAACGGAAACGCTCTTCTCCCTTAGTATCGACATACTTCATCCGGCATTTTGGCAGATAGACTAACTTCACTATGCCAGAATATGTATTTTCAAGAAACTCTTTCGTTTTTTGTTCTTGAAATTTGTTTGTATTGACTATAAACCACATATTTTTTAGTGAAGAATGAAGAGTGAAGAGTGAAGAATGAAAGGAGCGACCAAATATTAAACGCGTTTGGCCGCATGACATATCTCGGTTTCTCCTGAAAAGATTTCTCTTCCCGGATTATTGGTTTTGTGAAATGTATCACAGCATTGAAAAATCAATAGACTAACTTCCACTAATCTTCAATACTTTTATGTCTTTCAGCCTTCTGCATACATGATGCATGTAAGCCCGAGTTAAGCAAATTGTATGTCATACGCCCTGCTTATATGAAAGCCATATTTATAGTTCTATCCTATTCATTTTTCCGATCTCTATGTAAAAGATACAGAATCATACTGCAAAAATACGAAAAATATTGTAAATTAGCGAATTATGCGTGTTAAAAATTTAATATCAAACCATAAAACTCAACAATCATTCGGTAATGATTTTGAACAAGCCTTAACACCCTCAGATTATCAGGAAATTACGAAGTTTTCAGTATCTCTTACATAGAGAGTCAGAAAGAAGGTATAAAAATAACATATTTTGAGGTAATAATTAGTTTTTCTACGTATAAAACAATAATTACACATCATAAAAACAGAAATTACCCCCATAAAATGCAAGTTTCATGTATCTTTGCATTAGAATTAAAACAAAGGGCGTTGTGAAACGCTAAGAATCATCTTTTACTTATACAATATATATTAGAGAA
>ERZ1035048.325-NODE-325-length-15380-cov-3.791126_pt1 | contig 15380 bp, 15 predicted proteins | sample MGYA00520587_ERZ1035048 | MGnify/ENA primary metagenome ERZ1035048 (study PRJEB33766, sample SAMN09781693) | gut metagenome | biome: gut microbiome | host: Homo sapiens | place: Madagascar | study: EMG produced TPA metagenomics assembly of the PRJNA485056 data set... | reverse complement strand
CTTGTCTACATTTTGGACAAAGCTAAGAACTCCCATTTCTAGGGGCAACTTCACTTTCAGAATGGGTTCAATGAACTGATACAGGTGATACACCTGCTTGAGCTTGCGGCGCGAGTCCTGGTTGAGCTTGCCGTCACGCGTGAGGATATGCAGCGCCTTGAGCAGCTCAATGCTTTGACCGGGTTTCAGGTCCAGCTGTGCAGCAATATCCTGCGCAGCCGTCTGCGTCTGGCCTTTGCCAGCCTTGTTGTTTTTCGCCATTTTTTGAATCAGTGCTTATCTTCAGGGCCGTGGCCAGTCACAGGGCAACGTGCTGCCACGTCCAGGTCCAGCCAGCCCACAATACCCATGTCTTCCAGCACTTTCATATTGCGCTCATAGATCATTTCGGCTTCTGGAAAAGCTTCCACAGCCTTGTCGATACTGTCTTCGCGCAGCAGGTGCAGTGTGGGATAGGGTGCACGGTTGGTGCAGTTGGTCACATCGTCCACATCTGTGCCTTCAAACTGGAACAGCGGGTGGAAGGAAGCGACCTGCAAGATGCCCCCCAGATCCAGCTCTTCCACCATGGCATCTGCGATTTCCAGGAAATCGTTGAAGTCCAGGAAGTCCTGCAGCGCCTGCGGCAGGATCAGCAAGGTGGTATCGCGCTTTTCCGGCGAAATCTCGGCCAATGCCTCCAGCTCGCGGTGCAGATCCATGGCCACACCTTCGGCATCGGTGGCCTGGCTCACCACATAGTGGATCTGGCCCTTGACATGCACGCTCTTGGCAAATGGGCACAGATTCAGGCCAATCACGGCCTTTTCCAGCCAGCGCACCGTATCGGCGATGACGATGTCTTCAGGAAAGGAGCGGTCTGTGGTGGTATCGGTCATGGTTCGACTTCTTTCAGAGCTGTTAACACTTCCGGTTGAAACAAGGCACCAGCCCAGACAGTAACGGGTACTGCAGGCAATGCAACAGGGTATCAAGGCCGTGTGAACGGGTCTAAAAACAAATGGGGGCTGCTCGCCCCCTTGTGTTGTTGCACGCATTCTAGCCAAGCGCCAGTCTTGCTGCTGCCGTATCTCCAGATACGCGCAAATGACAGTACTGCCGTGCCAGGGACTATCCCAACAGTTTCACCCCTGTGATGCGTTCGTGCTCCTTGGCTGCGTAACGATCTGTCATGCCAGCCACAAAATCTGCGACCGTGCGAGCCATGTCAGCCTCGCTCCCGGCCTGCTGCGCTCTTAACGCAAAGCGGGGCTTCATCATGCCTGGCTGCTGCATGTAAGCCGCAAACAGATCACGCACCACCTGGCGCGCAGCCTCCATGGTCTGCATGACCTGGTCATGGCGGTACAGCGCATGGAACAGAAAGCGCTTGAGCGCCTGGGTCTGCGCCTGCATGTCTGGGCTGAAGCGCACCAGCGCTTTGCTGCAGGCGCGAACCTCATCCACATGGCACACCCCGGCATGCGCAATGTGCTGGCGGGTGCTGTGGATGACGTCATACACCTGCTCGCTCAGCATGCGGCGAATGGTTTCATAGAGCAGGCGTCGCTGCGCCTCAGGCTCGGCCAGCTGCGGAAAATCTGCCAGCACCTGCGTGTAGAAGTGCGTAAACAGCGGCACCTCCTGCAACTGCTCCAGCGTAATCAGGCCAGAGCGCACGCCATCGTCTACATCATGTGCGTTGTAGGCAATCGCGTCTGCCAGATTCGCCAGCTGCCCCTCCAGCGAAGGCTGACCGCCGTTGAGAAAACGTGCAGCTACGCCACCCGGCTCCTGTGCTTCCAGCTTGAGTGCATTGCTGCGCGAGCAGTGCTTGAGAATGCCTTCGCGGGTTTCAAAGCTGAGGTTGAGGCCATCGTACTGTGGGTAGCGCTCTTCCAGCTGATCCACCACACGCAGGCTTTGCAGATTGTGCTCAAAGCCGCCAAAGTGCTGCATGCAGGCGTTCAGCTCATCCTGACCTGCATGCCCAAATGGGGTGTGTCCCAGATCATGCGCCAGGCAAATGGCTTCGACCAGATCTTCATTCAGCCCCAACGGCCGTGCTATGGATCGGCCAAGCTGCGCCACTTCCAGCGAATGCGTCAGACGCGTGCGAAACAGATCGCCCTCATGGTTCACAAAGACCTGCGTCTTGTAGACCAGGCGGCGAAAGGCGCTGGAGTGCACGATGCGGTCGCGGTCCCTCTGGTGCTCCGTACGCGTAGGTGCTGCAGGCTCAGCGTATCTGCGCCCACGCGTAGCGTCAGGCTGACAGGCCCACGGAGACAGCTGAAATGACTGCATGCACCCTCCTGAATTTCATATAAAAAAATGGCTACAGCGCTTGTCACACAAGCGCTGAATGCTCTTTTTATTGCGTCTGAATGCCTACCCCCTGCGTACAGCAGGTATCAATCACCTCACGCACCAGGGCATCCGGTGCCGAGCGCAATACGGCCTTGCCTGGTCCGTCGATCAGTATGAAACGAATCGCGCCTGCTTCGGCCTTTTTGTCCACCCGCATGTGCTCCAGATAGGCACCCGCATTGTCTGCAGCATCAATGACCGCACCACGGGTTGGCAGGCCTGCACGTTCAATCAGGCGCGTGAGGCGCTGCACAAACTCGGCATCGACCAAGCCCAGCCGTTGCGACAGATGCGCGGCCATGACCATGCCAGCGCCCACACCCTCACCATGCAGCCAGTTGCCATAGCCCATGCCCGCTTCAATCGCATGACCAAAGGTGTGGCCGAAATTCAGGATAGCGCGCAGGCCGGCTTCCTTTTCATCCTGACCGACCACCCATGCCTTGATTTCCACGCTGCGCTTGACGGCATGCAGCAGTGCCTGACGGTCGAGACGGCGCAGGTCGTCGATGTGGGCCTCCAGCCATTCAAAGAAGGCCATGTCCGCAATCGGGCCGTATTTGATGATTTCAGCCAGCCCCGCCGAGACTTCGCGCGCTGGCAGCGTGTCAAGCGAAGCCAGATCACACACCACCAGCTGGGGCTGATAGAAGGCGCCAATCATGTTCTTGCCCAGCGGGTGATTGATAGCAGTCTTTCCGCCCACGCTGGAGTCCACCTGCGACAGCAGCGTGGTCGGGACCTGCACAAAGGGCACGCCACGCATGTAGCAGGCTGCTGCAAAGCCCGTCATATCGCCAATCACACCGCCACCCAGTGCAAACAGCACGGTCTTGCGGTCGCAGCCATGGCCCAGCAATGCATCAAAAATCTGGTTCAGCGTCTGCCAGTCCTTGTACGCCTCCCCATCAGGCAGTACTACGGTATGTACGTGGGCATATTTGGCCGCCAGTGCTGCCTGAAGCTGGGCCGCATATAAAGGCTGCACCGTCACATTGGTCACGATCACGGCCTGCGCAGCACTGGGACAGCCAGCAAACGTAGCAGCCTGCTGCAGCACATCCGCTGCAATCACGATGGGGTAGGAACGGTCGCCTAAATCAATCTGAACGGTCTGGCTCGAATGTGTGGTCACGGCATGCTCTCGTTAAACCAACAAGGCCGTATGCGGCCTTGCTGAAGAAAATCCATCACGTTGCACAGCAAATGCTGGCAGTTTTTTTATAACTTTAATCGCCCAGTGCTTCGCAACATCCTGTGCTGGGCAACAGGCCGGCCAGCTCGGCCTGCATGCAGATTTTGCGGCTGAGCTGGGTAGGGCTCTGCCGGACAGCATCCACCACGTAATGCGCTGTCTCCAGATACAGCGGTCCACGCACCTGCTGCAGCTCTTTCAGGCGCTTGAGCGGGTCTTCACCCTGCATCAAGGGACGTGTCGTGTCATTGCGCAACCGCCGTGCAATATCTTCCGGCAAAGCTTGCAGGTAAAACACTGTGCTGTGCGCCTTCAATGCCTGGCGATTTTCTGGACGCAAGACAGCACCGCCACCCGTCGACAGCACGCAGCGCTCCGACAGCTGCAGCAGTTCTGCCAGCACCTGTGTCTCGATATCACGAAATGCTGCCTCACCATGCGCTGCAAAAAACTCACGAATGCTGCAGCCAATGCGCTGCTCAATCGCATGGTCCACATCCACAAAACGCAGCTTCCAAGCCTTGGCCAGCTGTCGGCCAATCGTGGACTTTCCGGAGCCTGGCAGGCCGATAAGAGAAAAATGCACAGCAACTTCCTGATTCAGATGCACAAAGACCGCCAGAAGGCGGTCTTTGATTGTCACCGACAAATACGGATTAATTGCTGACGACTGCATCCGCCACCATGCGTGGCGTGATGAAAACCAGCATTTCGCGTTTGGAGGTCTCACGCGTACGGCTCTTGAACAGATTGCCGACAACGGGAATATCCCCCAGTCCCGGCACCTTGTTGACCTGGTTGGACTCTTCCATTTCAAAAATACCGCCAATCACCACGGTGCCACCGTTTTCCACCAGCACTTCGGTTTCCACACGTTTGGTGTCAATCATGGGCACGCCGGTATTGGTCCACCCGCCTACGGCATCCTTGTTCACCTTGAGCGTCAAAATAATGTTGCCTTCAGGTGTGATCTGGGGCTTGACCTGCAGACGCAGCTCGGCCTTCTTGAAAGAAGTCGTGCTGGCGCCATTGGGAGCGGTTTCCGAATACGGCACTTCCGTACCCTGTGCAATTTCGGCCTCCTTCTGGTCGGCGGTCAGCAGCCGAGGGCTGGAAATCACACGGCCTGCGCCTTCGGCCTCCATGGCAGAGAGCTCCAGCGACAAAAAGCGCGTCATGGAAGAATTAAAAACACTCAGCGCCAGCGATGCTGGGTCACCACCTGTAGACAGGCCTGCAGGCAGATTCACAAACGGTGCATCACTCTTGGTACCGTAACTGGAATACTGGCTGCCAATGCTGCCACGGCCTGCACGGTTGTAGCCCCCGCCGAACTTGACGCCCAGCGAACGGCCAAAGCTGTCACGCGCGTCCACAATGCGCGCTTCAATCAGGACCTGGCGTACAGGGATATCCAGCTTCTTGATCAGCTGGGCAATTTCTTCCAGCTTGCTGGGAATATCGGTCACAAACAGCTGATTGGTGCGCGCTTCTGCTATGGCAGAGCCACGGGGTGACAGGAAACGCGTGCTGGCCTCGCTGTTGCCACTGTTGTCTGCAATCTGGTTCTTGATGTCTTCTGCCTTGGCATAGTTGATCTGAAAGCCCTGTGTACGCAGAGGTTCCAGCTGCTCAATGGCACGTGCTGCTTCAAAGTCACGCTTGGCGCGCTCATCAATCTCATCTTTGGGGGCAATCCACAGCACATTGCCGTTTTTCTTCATGCCCAGGCCCTTGGCCTCCATGATGATGTTCAGCGCCTGATCCCAGGGCACGTCCTTCAGACGCAAAGTCAGAGAGCCACCCACAGTGTCCGACGTCACGATGTTGAAATTCGTAAAGTCAGCAATCACCTGCAGCAAGGCGCGCACATCGATATTCTGAAAATTCAGCGACAGGCGCTCACCGGTGAAGCCTGGCCCTTGGCTCAGCTTGTTCGGATCAACCTTCTTGGGACGGACTTCCAGCACAAACTGCTCATCACTCTGATAGGCACTGTGCACCCAGTCGCCTGTGGCTTCGACCTGCAGACGCACACGATCACCATTCTGGCTGGCCGTAATCATCTGCACCGGTGTGGCAAAGTCAACCACATCGAGGCGTCTGCGCAGCTCAGCAGGCAAGCTGGAATTGAGCAGATCAATCGTCAGGCCCTTGCCTTCCTTGCGCACATCGGCATTCACCATGGCCGATCCCAGATCAACCACCAGGCGCCCTGCACCATCGCTTCCACGACGGAAATCAATGTTTTTCAAAGCCCCAGGCGTGCTTGCATCCACCTCTTTGCTGGCCAGATGCTGACGCATGGTCGATTGCACCGGCGCAATCGTCGACGCCGTACGTTTGACTGGATCCAGAAACACCAGAATGCCATTGCCATCTACCTGCGTCCGGTAAGTCGTGGGGGCTTTCAGATTCAGCACCACGCGCGTGCGTCCTGTGCCCTCAACCACATTCACCGTATCCAGGTTGCCCTGCTGCAAATCCACCAGAGACTGCCCCATGGCGTTCGTGGCACCGGGTAAATCCAATGCAATGCGTGCAGGTGACTGAATGGCAAAACCTGTCACGGCATCTTTCAGCGGTTCCGACAGTTCAATACGAACCACCTCTCCACCGCCTTGCTGCGAGCCAGACACAGCCTGCACGCTGGCAGCCCATGCTGCAGCGCCCGTACACACCAGCATCGGAGCCAGCGCCCAGCGAACAGGTATCAAGATTTTCTTCTCTAGCATCAATTGCCCCCCTCTTGCAGATCAAGCGTTGCCATTCGTTCCACCCAATCTCCGGCGGCATCCTGAACAACTTCCCTCAGCTTGATACTGTTCTCTTCAATTTGAACAATGCGGCCATAGTTCTGGCCCAGATAATTACCTACACCCACTTGATAAATCAACTGGTTGACCCTCAGCAAAGCAATGCGCTGATTGCCTTTTTTCAGGCTGCCAACCATGGTGACACTGTCCAGCGGATAGCTTTCCAGTTCTTCCTTGCGGCGATTTTGTTCAGCCGTCAGCAATGCTGTATTTGCCGTATTTTTCTCTGTTTCCCTGCGCAATACCTGCGTCAGCTTCAGCATATTGAAGGGATCCATTTCCGTGGAAGCTTCATAAGCCTGTGGCAGAAAAACGGATGGCTCTTTCAGAGGCTGTACTCTGGGCTTTGCCATGGATTTCTGTACCCCAATCCACTCATGCAAATCTTCATGCTCAGATCCGAAACAGCCCGCCAGCATGGAAGATGCCAACAATGCCAAGAAAATCGTTTTTCCGCGCATCATTTAGACTTCCCCTTCCGGTTGGCATTCACTTCTTCTGCATCCAGGTAGCGATAGGTATGTACCGTTGCATCCAGTGCCAGCACACCTTCATTGCCTTTCGGCCCAATCGACATATTGCTCAAATTCACAATGCGTGGCAAATGTGCAATGTCTGAAGCAAACATACCAATATCATGGAATGCACCGGAAATTTTCACCGTAATTGGCAGCTCCGCGTAATAGTCCTTCACAGATTCTGCACCAGGCTTGAAAAGCTCAAATTGCAGACTGCGCCCTAAACCGGCTTGATTGATATCTGACAGCAGTGCAGCCATTTCAGATTTGCTGGGCAGCTGCTTTTCCAGCTGCTGTACATATTGCTGAACCTGCTCTCGCTGCTTTTTCAAGGCATCCAGACTGACGGCTTTGAGCAATTTGGTTTCATACTCTGAACGCAGGCTGTTTTCAGTTTCGCGCTCTGCATTCAGATCTTCCTCCATGCTGCTCAATAAAAAATACCACGCGCCACCGAGCACCATGAGTGCGATAGCTGCACACAAAAAGATTCTCGGCAAAACAGGCCACAAGGAAGGATCCTTAGGATCCAGATCTTTAAACTGTTCCTGCACATTCTGTGCATAGGTAGTCAGATCCTGCAGGGCGTATTTTTTTGTTTTTCTCATAACTTCGCCTTTTCATTCCCCTCAGCCTCTGAGGCACTTTCAGGCAAAACCAAGGTAAATTGCATAATGAAGTTGACGACTTTTCGCTTGTCCTTGGACGAAAGATCAACTGTACTTGCAACAATTTCCTTGAGATCCGGTTTTTGAAACCATGACGTTTTGGTCGAGAAGTTTCTCAAGACCTCAGACACGCGTTCATTGGACTGCGCAACGCCTTTGATTTCTACCTGCAAGCCATTTTGCTTGATGGAAGAAATATAGACGCCCTCAGGAAGCAGCCTGACCAGCTCATTGAGCAAATGAACAGGCAGGTTTCTGTTCGCCTGCAAGGCTTCCACCGCTTTCTGGCGTTCGCGCAAAGCTTTAATTTCACCTTCCAGACCGGCAATTTCCTTGATCTGCTTATTGAGCACTTCTATTTCAGAGCGCAGAAAAGCGTTTCTTTCCTGCTGAGTCTCTATGCGCATTTGCATGAACCAGTACACCAAGGCCGCCAGCAGTACCCCCACCAGCGCAGAAAGAAACATGGTGACCTGAAATGCCTCCTTGCGGCGCTTGCGTGCAACTTCACGATGCGGAAGCAGATTAATCAAAATCATTTCAAGAACCTCCGCATGGCCAGCCCGCATGCTGTCAGGTACATGGCTGCTTCTTTTTTGAGTCGACTTTGATGCACCGTAGGAGCCAGTGCCATGTGCTCAAAAGGATTGAGCACACTGACCTCGACCTGGGTCTGCTGCCGCACGGCTTCGGTCAGCCCCTCGACCATGGCCGCGCCACCAAACATGCAAATTTGCTGGACGCTGTGATAGGGCGTACTGGTGTAGAAAAACTGCAATGCACGGGCGATGTCATTGGCCAGACTGGCGACGAAGGGCTGCAGCACGGTCTCCTGATAATCCGCGGGCAAATCACCGGTACGCTTTTTCAGTTCTGCCTCTTCCACGCTCATGCCATATTGGCGCGCAATCCTCTGTGTGAGTTGAGCGCCGCCAGTGCCCTGTTCACTGTCATACAGAATGTCATCGTTGCGCACGACCTGCAGACTAAAGCCCCGGCCACCTACCTTGACCAAGGCAATCAAGGCATCGACGCCTGCATCTGGCAATGTGTGCATGGCCAGCCCTGCTGCCAGTCTGGATGCATAGGACTCCACATCCATCACCACGGGAGACAGTCCCGCAATCACAGCCAGGTTGTTGCGCTCCTCGACTTTCTCCTTCCGCGTGGCGGCAAGCAGCACATCGACATCGCTGGGGCTTTTCTCGTTAGGGCCAACGACGCAAAAGTCCAGACTCACCTCTTCCAGCGGAAAGGGAATATATTGACTGGCTTCAGCCTCGACCTGAACTTCCAGCTCCTGCTCGCTGAGATTCCCCGGAAGAATGATTTTTTTGGTAATCACAGAAGAATGCGGCAGCGCCAAGGCCACATGCTTGGTACGCGTACCGCTTTTCTTCAGCAGACGTTTGAGCGCCTCAGAGACATCGTCAAATTTCTCGATATTGCCATCGACGACACTCTCTGCGGCCAACGGCTCGGATGCGAATCGCTCCAGGACCCAGTTGCCTTGCCTATCCTGATCCAGCTCTACCAGCTTGATGGCTGAAGAACTGATATCGAGACCGATCAGTGGTGCACTCTTCCTCTTAAAAAGGGATCCCATTGAGATCACAGGCCCCTCCCTTCTTGTTTCACTTTGATATGAATATTCACACAATCGCGGGGCGATGCTATCAGCAAGAAATGGAGACGACCACGCACTCAGATCAGCATTCCATCAATTAATCGTTGTCAAAAATACACGCTTGTGCGCTATACGGTTGCTTTCTGCACCCATCCGTGTGAATAACGTAAAGCTTGCAACAAGCTCTGCCCCTGCCCCATCGCGGCCAATGGCTGTTTTCTATAATGACGTCTCTCTTTTGAGTGGAGCGTCATGCCTATCTCTCCCGAATCCAGCAACTCGCAAACCCCCTCCAAGAAAAAAACACCTCCACGCAAACATTGGCTATTGCGAGCGTTGCTGTGGCTGTTCGGTTTGTGCGCCGCCGGTGCTGTAGCTGCAGCCATGGTGGCTGCCATTGCGCTGGCAATGGCATATCCCAATCTTCCCGATGTCTCCGAGCTTGCTGACTACCGTCCCAAGCTGCCTTTGCGCGTGTACTCCGCAGAAGGTGCCTTGCTGGGCGAGTTTGGTGAAGAGCGCCGCACACTGACCCCTATCCAGGACATTCCAAAGGTCATGGTGGATGCCGTGCTGGCGATTGAAGACACACGCTTCTTCGAGCACGGAGGCGTGGACTACATCGGCATGATGCGTGCCGCCCTGGCCAATCTGGGCAAGGTCAAGAGCCAGGGTGCCTCCACCATCACCATGCAGGTCGCCCGCAACGTCTATCTGTCGTCTGAGAAGACCTACACCCGCAAGATTTACGAAATCCTGCTGACCTTCAAGCTTGAGCACCTGTTGAGCAAGGAAAAGATTCTTGAGATCTACATGAACCAGATCTTTTTGGGTCATCGCGCCTACGGCTTTGCTGCTGCCAGCGAAGCCTATTTCGGCAAACCGCTCAAGGACATCACCATTGCGGAAGCCGCCATGCTGGCAGGACTGCCCAAAGCCCCATCAGCCTACAACCCCATCAGCAACCCCAGACGCGCCCGCATCCGCCAGCTCTACATCATTGACCGCATGGAGGAAAACGGTTTCATCACTGCCGAGCAGGCAAGCGAAGCCCGTGAAGAGCCCCTGCGTCTGCGCACTGCCAGCCGCAACACCACCAGCCATGCCGACTACGTCGCCGAGATGGCGCGTCAACTGGTCTACGCACAGTACGGTGATGAAGCCTATACCCGCGGCCTGAACGTCTACACGACTATCAACCTGGGTGAGCAGGAAACCGCCTATCAGGCACTGCGCAAAGGCATTACGGACTACGAACGCCGCCAGCGTTATCGTGGCCCGGAAAAATTCATCGCACTGCCCAGTGACGCCGCGCTACTGGAAGATGTGATCGACGACACACTGGCACAGCACCCCGACAACGGGGACCTGCTGGCTGCCGTGGTGCTGGAAGCCAGCCCCAAGTCGATGAAGGTGCAGCGCCCTGACGGCGAAACCCTGGTGATTACAGGCGAAGGTCTCAAGCCTGTGGAATCTGGCTTGAGCGCCAAGGCTGCCCCCAACATCAAGATACGCCCCGGTGCGGTCATCCGCATCATTGAGACCTCCAAGGGCAAGTGGGCGGCCTCGCAGCTGCCCGAAGTGGAAGGTGCCTTTGTGGCGCTGGACCCACGCAATGGTGCCATCCGTGCACTGGTCGGTGGTTTTGACTTCCAGAAAAACAAGTTCAACCACGTCACCCAGGCGTGGCGCCAGCCAGGCTCAGCCTTCAAGCCATTTATCTATTCCGCTGCGCTGGAAAAAGGCTTGAGCCCAGCCACCATCCTCAATGATGCCCCGCTGTTCTACGGCTCTAACGTCACCGGTGGTCAGCCCTGGGAGCCTCGCAACTACAGCAACAGGTTCGACGGCCCCATGTCTGCACGCACGGCTTTGGCCAAGTCACAGAACATTCCGCTGATTCGCATTCTGGAATACGTCACACCCAAGTACGCACAGGAGTGGGTTGCACGCTTTGGCTTTGATGCAGCACGCCACCCGCCCTACCTGACCATGGCACTGGGCGCTGGCTCTGTCACGCCCATGCAGATGGCCGTGGCGTATTCGGTCTTTGCCAATGGTGGCTACCGCATTGATCCCTGGCTGATTTCCAAGATCACAGACCCCAAGGGCAATACGCTCTGGGAATATGTGCCCCAGCCTTTGTCTGAAGCCCAGCGCGTCATCGATCCACGCAATGCTTTCCTCATGAACAGCATGCTGCAGACCGTGGCCAAATCAGGCACCGCCGCCCGTGCACAAAGCACACTGAAGCGCCCAGACCTGTACGGCAAGACCGGCACCACCAACGATGCGGTGGATGCGTGGTTTGCGGGCTTTCAGCCCACGCTGACAGCAGTGACCTGGATTGGCTACGATACGCCCCGCAACCTGGGCTCCCGCGAAACGGGCGGTGGCTTGAGTCTGCCGATCTGGATCAACTTCATGCAGCACGCCCTCAAGGATGTGCCTGTGGCCTCCTACCCCGTGCCAGCAGGTGTTGTGAACATGAACGGCGAATGGTTCTACGATGAGTTTGCAGGCGCAGCCGGTCTGACCAGCCTGGGCATGGGAGCCGGTGAGTTTGATCCCAACGTCCCTACAGAAGCACCGCTGCCTGAAGAGCGCAGCAGGATTCTGGATCTGTTCCGCAACTAAACAAAAAGCCCGGTGTTGATACACCGGGCTTTTTCAATTGCAGTTGCTCAAATGTCGTCGATCAATCCAGCTTGGCGCTGAACGTCAATGGCAGATGGGACTGCTCGCTCGCAAAGCGGCTCAGGTTCTCGAAAAACTCGCCATTACCCTTGGTGTCCTGCCAGGTGCAGCCATCGAACTTGTAGTGAAAACCACCAGCCCTGGCAGCCATCCACACCTCATGCAGCGGCTTTTGCAGATTGATCACGATCTGGGAACGATTGGGGAACACCAAGGTCACCATTCCGCCTGCACGCTGTGCATCAATATCTGCGTCAGTTTCATCGTTGAGACGGTCACATGCCCGCTCCACGGCCAGCAGGAGTTGTTCGGCTCTGTCTAAATACTCAGTGTCGGTCATTACAATCCACCCATGTTGAATCCTTCACAAATTCTAGTCCGCTGCATTGCCCTTGCCGCCTGTGTGGCAGCACTGAGCGCCTGCGGCCAGCGTGGCCCTCTGTATCTGCCCACAGAACCAGCTGCACAAAACCGCGCCACGCTGCCGGAAAGCATGACGCCCTCACTGCCTTTGCAGTCAGAGCCTGCGGCTGAGCGCTAGGCGCTGGTACACACGCCAGCCCTGCAGCAACAGCACGATGGCGGCGTAGATCCAGACCTCGGCGGTATTGTTCTTGGCATCGCGCATCCAGTAAAAATGCAGCAATGCCAGCCATGCCGCCAGGTGTACACCCTGGTGCAGGCGCTGCCAGCGCTTGCCGCCCATGGCTCGCAGCACCCAGCGTGGTGAGGTCAGCGCCAGTGACAGTAGAATCACCGCAGCCAGCACACCCACCAGAATGAAGGGGCGCTGCGCAATATCGTCCCAGGTGGCTGCCAGACTCCAGCCCATGTCCAGCCCGAAAAAGCTGATGGCATGCAGCAGCACATAGAAAAACGCAAACAGCCCCAGCAGACGGCGAAAGCGCGCCAGCGCATTCCAGTCACTGAGCTGGCGCAGCGGTGTGACGGCCAGCGCAATGCACAGGCCGCGCAGCGCCCAATCGCCCGTAGAACGAATCAGCGCCTCTGCCGGATTAGCGCCGAGATTGTCCGTGACCGTGGCCACAACCAGCCAGATCACAGGTGCCAGCGCCAGCAGCCAGACCACGGGCTTGGCCCAGCGACTCAGCAGCCAGGTATTGATGACTTGCACTGCCATCAGAAATTACGCTTCAAGTCCATGCCCTGGTAGAGCTGCCCCACCTGATCGGCGTAGCCGTTGAACAGCAGCGTCTTGCGCTTGGGCGCAAACAGACCGCCATCACCGATGCGGCGCTCCGTTGCCTGGCTCCAGCGCGGATGCGGCACATCCGGATTCACATTGGAATAAAAGCCGTATTCGTGCTGGGCCGCCTTGTTCCATGCCGTAGCAGGCATTTCTTCCAGAAAACGGATCTTGACAATGCTCTTGGCGCTCTTGAAACCATACTTCCATGGCACCACCAGCCGCACAGGCGCACCGTTTTGCTTGGGCAGTACATGGCCATACATGCCAAAGGCCAGCAGGGTGAGCGGGTTCATGGCTTCATCGAGCCGCAGCCCTTCGGTGTAGGGCCAATCCAGCACACGGCTGCGCAGGCCGCGCATGGTCTGCGGGTCCGCCTGCGAAACAAACTCCACATATTTGGCGCTGCCCATGGGCTCCACCCGGCGAATCAGCTCAGACAGGGAGTAGCCAATCCACGGGATCACCATGCTCCAGCCTTCCACACAGCGCAGCCGATAGACGCGCTCTTCCATGGGGCTGAGCTTGAGCAGATCTTCCAGCGCCCATTTGCCAGGCTTGTGCACCAGGCCTTCAATCTCTACCGTCCATGGGTCCACAGACATGGCATGCGCATAGCGTGCTGGATCGTCCTTGCCGACCCCAAATTCGTAGAAGTTGTTGTAGCTGGTGGCATCTTTCTGGGGCGTTGGCTTTTCATCGGTCCATGCACCTGCCAGCTTGGAAGGGGTAGACGACAAAGGCATCCATTCCGAAGATGCGGCACTGGCCAGCGCATCACGCTGGGCCCATGCCGCCATGCTGGCCCCGGCAACGCCACTGACCACCCATTTGAGCCACTGCCTGCGCCCTTCATACACCGACTGGGGGGTGATCTCACTGCTGCGAATTACCATCCGAACCTCCTTGTCCAAAAGCGCTATTGATGCATTCTCTGGACAAGCCGAAGCATGTCAAGATAGTTTAGTTGTCGCCTCATTTATGCAGCGAAGGGTATTTTTTGATCGGTGACGCTGATCCTTTCTGGGTTCAAAGCCACATGGTCAATGTGATGCCAATTGCGGGTATGGCGGCTCCAGCGGGCAGCCCTCGTCTGCCTGGCCTGTTCATAAACTTGTCTGCGTTTGCGCAGGATCTCGATGTCCTGACCGGTATGGCGCTGATACGGGGTCACATACTGGATGCCGCTGTGGCGGTGTACATGGTTGTACCAGTGTGCAAACTCAGCCGCCCATTGCCTGGCGTGTGCCAGTGATTGCATTCCTTGGACTGGGAACTCCGGGCGGTACTTGGCTGTTTTAAACAGCGACTCCACAAAGGCGTTGTCATCACTCACGCGAGGTCTTGAACCACACCTGATTGGGGCCAGTGGCTATATGCGTGCTGGGCGCTTTACGTGGGCGAGGCGCTTGGCAGCGCCCACGGTGGCGGTTTTGTCCATGCGCACGCAGCACCCGGGCAAAGCTTGACTCGCTGGCAATATAGCGCCCTTCATCAGCCAGCATGGGCACGATACGAGCTGGTGGCATGTCTGCAAATCTAGGCTCATTGGCCACACGCAAGATCTCCTGGCGTTCGGCCTGCGTCAATGCATGTGCAGGCACTGGCCGTACCGCATCTGGGCGTCTATCGGCACCAATACAGCTGCCAGCAGCGTTGCTGCGCCAACGCGGCAAAGTGCGCACATCAATTCCTGCGACTTCACATGCAGCTCGCAACCTGGCACCCTCACGGTGTGCCTGATCAATGTTCCGGACCAGTTTCTGGCGGTGATCCAAGGGAATCATTCTTCCCCGTCCTCTCGCATCATCGCCTCGAGTTTTTTTGATAGCACCAGCAGCGCTGCCGTCTCTGCCAAGGCCTTTTCCTTACGCCGCAATTCACGCTCCAGCGCCTGTATGCGTTTGCGATCTTGCTTGCGTGTGCTGGCACTGCTATCAGATGCCTGAGCGCCTAAGCCTTGCTCTGCACTGAGCCGCCACTGCCCCAGCTCCTGCGGATAAATCCCATGGCTGCGACACCATTCGTTTTTTGCTGTGCTCATCCATGGCAGCCGTGGTCTGCAGCGCATTAAAGCGGGCTGCTGGTGTCCATTGCGTCACTTGCGCGGGCTTGGCCAAGGCATCACTGAGCCAACGCTCCAACGTGGATTCACTCACCCCCGTTTGCAGCCAGACCTGCTGCAAACTGGCGCTTTACGGCGGTAGCAACTTCGCCACCACGCTATCTTTGAAGGCTTGTCCGTATCGAGCCACTTGTTTCCTCTACTGTCTTCGCCCCTGTTCATTCGATTTCTATCGAGG
>ERZ1035048.318-NODE-318-length-15586-cov-18.162964_pt1 | contig 15586 bp, 15 predicted proteins | sample MGYA00520587_ERZ1035048 | MGnify/ENA primary metagenome ERZ1035048 (study PRJEB33766, sample SAMN09781693) | gut metagenome | biome: gut microbiome | host: Homo sapiens | place: Madagascar | study: EMG produced TPA metagenomics assembly of the PRJNA485056 data... | reverse complement strand
CAAATATGATGTGTTTTATAATTATGTCAAAATTCTTAACTTAATGACATTGCTCGAAAGGGCTCTTTTGTTGTGTTGCATTAATATTTTGTTTATAAAAGAGTAAGAAAGTAAACACAGCATTTTCACAATTGCCCTGTATACTGACACCATAAACAAAAGAAATACTCATATTAATCTTTTTTTCATATTTTTAGCCGGTGCACTCCACATGTACCGGCTTCCTCTTTTTTATAGTGGCTGTTACTGTTCACACGCAAGCTTGACACTGCGCTGTCAAGCTATGCGCCATAGCGTTAATTATTGAGTGATTACAGCCCTGCCTCGTAGAGGCATTTTAAATGGGCTGTAATCGTTGCTGGTCGCACTGTTAGGTGTGAACAGTAACGGAAGGCTAAAAGTGCCTATATAAGTAATGAAAAATCAGTTGATTTCGCAAAGTCCCTCACCTATAATGCTATTAAGACAGAGAGCTTTTCAGTCGATGAATCTAAAGAAATGAAGCCGGAAAATGCTGGTATCTAATATTCCAATCAGTCAGGAATTTAGAAAGGATGTGAGCGTTATGTGTAATCTGAGTCAGGGAATTGTAGATGATACAAAAGCAGAAATCATACTGAATATGTTCAAAAAAGGCTATACATTAGAGCAGATTGCAGATGTAACAGAAAAGAGCATATCTGAAATTGAGAAAATTGTAAAGAAAGAGCCTGCAATGGCGTAACTATCATTAGCAAAAATAAAACGTTAATTCTTGCATAACTCCATGGTATATGTTACGATTTTAATGTTGTTAAGACGAATCTAAAGGATGATGCTTGCACGCATCATCCTTTTTAAATACAGGAGAAGCAAATGGATATCAATAGACAGGAAAGAGCGCCGATTTATGAGGCTCTTGAGGAGTTTAAGAAGAAGAGAGTGGTGCCGTTTGATGTGCCGGGACACAAGAGAGGCAGGGGAAATCCTGAGCTGGTGCATCTGCTTGGGGAAAAGTGCGTAGGGCTTGATGTCAATTCAATGAAGCCGCTTGACAATTTGTGCCATCCGGTTTCGGTAATCAGAGAGGCGGAGGAGCTTGCGGCGGATGCCTTTGGAGCGGCAAATGCTTTTCTTATGGTAGGAGGCACCACCTCTGCGGTGCAGGCCATGATTTTGTCCACCTGCAAGGCAGGAGACAAGATTATACTGCCGAGAAATGTTCATAAAAGCGCCCTTAATGCACTCGTGCTTTGCGGAGCGATACCGGTTTATGTCAATCCTCAGATGAATGCGAAGCTTGGTATTTCGCTTGGAATGGAGATTGACCAGGTGGCGAGGGCTATCGAGGAAAATCCGGATGCAAAGGCTGTGCTTGTAAACAATCCGACATATTACGGAATCTGTTCTGACCTTAAGTCGATAGTTGCGCTGGCTCATTCGAAGGGAATCAAGGTGCTCACGGATGAGGCACATGGTACACATCTTTATTTTGGAAAGGGGCTTCCGATATCAGGAATGGCAGCCGGGGCAGACATGTCTGCGGTATCGATGCACAAATCGGGTGGAAGCCTGACACAGAGCTCGATTCTGCTCACCGGAAGGGATGTAAATGCTGATTATGTGAGGCAGATTATCAACCTCACACAGACCACAAGCGCATCGTATCTGCTATTGTCAAGCCTTGATATATCAAGAAGAAATCTGGCACTCAGAGGCGAGGAATCCTTTGCCAAGGTTGCACAGATGTCGGAGTACGCAAGGCAGGAGATTAATTCAATAGGCGGCTATTATGCGTATGGGCGTGACCTTGTAAACGGCACGAGCATATATGATTATGATGTGACAAAGCTGTCCATCTATACGCTCGATATAGGGCTTGCCGGAATAGAGGTATATGATCTGCTGCGTGATGAGTATGATATCCAGATAGAGTTTGGAGATATCTGTAATATACTTGCGTATATATCAATCGGTGACAGAATACAGGATATAGAGAGGCTTGTAGGTGCGCTGGAGGATATCAAGCGCCTTTACAGCAAGGACAAGACCGGTCTTTTGTCGGGAGAGTACATAAATCCAAAGGTGGCGGTATCGCCGCAGGAGGCGTTTTATTCGCAGAAGAAGTCAGTGCGCATTATGGATGCGGTAGGCGCTGTAAGTGGTGAGTTTGTTATGTGTTATCCACCGGGAATCCCGATTCTTGCACCGGGAGAGCTTATCACAAAAGAGATTGCGCAATACATTGTCTACGCAAAGGAAAAGGGCTGTTCAATGCAGGGAACAGAGGATTCTGCGGTAGAATATCTTAAGGTATTGGAGCAGTAAACAGGAGGAAAAGCTATGCAAATGTGGTTTTCACAATATCATACTGTCAATGTCAAGCTGGATGTAAGGATACAGGAGCAGCTTTTTTCAGGGCAGAGTGATTATCAGAAAATAGATGTGTTTAAATCATATGAGTTTGGCAAAATGGTCGCGCTGGATGGCGAGATTGTTTTTTCGGACACAGATGAGTTTATATATGATGAGATGGTCACACATGTGCCGATGGCGGTCCACCCGAATGCCAAAAAGATACTTATAATAGGTGGCGGCGACGGCGGCGTGGCAAAGGAGCTCATCAAATATCCGTCTGTCGAGCATATTGATGTGGTTGAGACAGACAAGATGTTTGTCGATGTATGCAGGCGGTTTTTCCCGGAGGTAGCATGTGGGCTTGAGGATGAAAGAATTTCCATGTTTTATGATGATGGTCTGCGATTTTTACGCAGAAAGCATGATGAATATGATCTGATAATCAACGATTCCACAGACCCGCTCGGACATACGGAGGGACTTTTCACAAAAGAGTTTTACGGAAGCTGTTATAAGGCACTGAAGGATGATGGAATCATGGTTTACCAGCACGGCAGTCCTTTTTATGATGAGGATGAGCTTGAGTGCCGGAAAATGCACAGAAAGGTGTATAAATCATTTCCTATAAGCAGGGTATATCAGGCACATATTCCAACCTGTCCGTCAGGCTACTGGCTGTTTGGGTTTGCATCGAAGAAATATCATCCGCTTTATGATCTGGATGCAAAAAGATGGGATGAACTGGGGCTTAAAACCTGGTATTATACAACACATTTACACAGGGGAGCCTTCATGCTTCCGAAATATGTGGAGGATTTACTCGAGGAAGAGGAAACAAATTAGAAAAACTATATCATAACCAAAGCGAATCAGGAGGACAAAAATGAGCAGATTACTTATTATCGGATGTGGTGGAGTTGCGCAGGTGGCAATCAGAAAATGCTGCCAGAACAGCGAGGTATTTACCGAGATTATGATTGCAAGCAGAACCAGGTCAAAATGTGATGACTTAAAGGCAAAGCTTGAGGGAAAGACAAGCACAAAAATTGAGACTGCAAAGGTTGATGCCGACAATGTGGAGGAATTAAAAGCTCTGATTGGCGCATACAAGCCGGATGCGGTTTTAAATGTTGCGCTTCCGTATCAGGATCTTACAATCATGGATGCATGTCTTGCGTGTGGTGTTGACTACATCGATACTGCAAACTACGAGTGTGAGGATACTGAGGATCCAAAGTGGAGAGCAATCTACGAAAAGCGCTGCAAGGAGCTTGGATTTACGGCATATTTCGATTATTCATGGCAGTGGGCATATCAGGAGAAATTTAAGGAGGCAGGGCTTACAGCTATTCTTGGAAGCGGATTTGACCCGGGTGTGACCTCTGTTTATTCTGCATATGCGCTTAAGCATTATTTTGATGAAATACATACTATAGACATTCTCGACTGCAATGGCGGTGACCACGGATACCCATTTGCGACAAACTTTAACCCTGAGATAAATCTGCGTGAGGTTTCTGCGAACGGCTCATACTGGACAGACGGCCACTGGGTAGAGACAAAGCCTATGGAGTGGAGAGCGCAGTACAATTTTGATCAGGTCGGAGAAAAGGATATGTATCTGCTTCACCACGAGGAGATTGAGTCGCTCGCCAAAAACATTCCGGGAATAAAGAGAATCAGATTCTTCATGACCTTTGGACAGAGCTATCTCACACACATGAAGTGTCTTGAGGATGTAGGCATGCTAAGGACAGACCCGATTATGGTGGACGGAAAGGAAATAGTGCCAATACAGGTGCTTAAGGAGCTGCTTCCTGACCCTGCATCCTTGGGACCTCGTACAGTCGGAAAGACAAATATCGGATGTATTTTTACAGGTGTCAAGGACGGAAAGGAAAAGTCAATCTACATCTACAATGTATGTGACCATCAGGAGTGCTACAAGGAGGTTGAGTCGCAGGCGATTTCTTATACCACAGGTGTGCCGGCAATGATTGGTGCCATGATGGTAGTAAAGGGACTCTGGAAGAAGCCGGGAGTGTTCAATCTCGAGGAGATGGATCCGGATCCATACATGGAGGCTCTTAATAAGTTCGGACTGCCTTGGCAGGTAGTGGAGAATCCGGTTCCTGTGGATTGCTACAAGACTGAGGATGAGTCAGTACATATGGATTAGTCCGGAGGCCGGTATGAAGATAAATGAATTAAGAACTCCCTGTTATGTGATAGACGAGGGAAAATTAACTGAAAATCTTTTGATATTAAACGGTGTCATGCAAAGGACAGGTGCAAGGATTCTTCTGGCACAGAAGGCATTCAGCGCATTTTATGAATATCCTCTTATCGGCAGATATCTAAGCGGGACAACTGCAAGCGGGCTTTTTGAGGCCCGCCTTGCACATGAAGAAATGGGAAAGGAAAACCATGTATTCTGTCCCGCTTTTTTGCCGCAGGAGATGGATGAGCTGGTAGAAATATGTGACCATATTGTATTTAATTCCGTATCGCAGTATTTGCTTCACAGGGAGAAAATCGAAAAGGCTGATAAAAAAATAAGTGTCGGGCTCAGAATAAACCCTGAGTGCTCCACACAGGAGGGGCATGAGATATATGACCCATGTGCGCCGGGCTCAAGGCTTGGGATAACGAGAGATGCACTCGATACGGCTATTAAAAACGGGCTTGATTTATCATGTATAGAGGGCTTTCATTTTCATACGCTCTGTGAACAGGATTCGGATGCGCTCGAAACGACCCTTGCAGCGGTAGAGGAGAAATTCGGAGATTTGCTGTATGGGCTTAAGTGGCTCAATATGGGAGGCGGACACCACATCACGAGAGCAGACTATGACATTGAGAGGCTTGAAAAATGCATTATGCATATGCGTGACAAATATGACCTGCAAATCTATCTGGAGCCGGGAGAGGCAGTTGCGCTTGATGCAGGCTATCTGGAGACAACGGTACTTGATATAGTTGAAAACAATGGCATAAAGATACTCATTCTGGATACCTCCGCAGCCTGCCATATGCCGGATGTGCTTGAGATGCCATACCGTCCGCCGCTTATGGACAGTGGCGAGCCGGGTGAGAAGAAGTATACCTACAGACTATCATCATGTACCTGTCTGGCAGGTGATGTGATAGGGGATTATTCATTTGACAAGGAGATAAAAACCGGTGACAGGCTGTGCTTTTGTGATATGGCAATCTACTCTATGGTCAAAAATAATACCTTTAACGGCATGCCGCTTCCGGACATTGCCGTAATGGATGAGAATAAGGATTGTAAGGTTATCAGGAGATTCGAATATGAAGATTTTAAATGCAGGCTGTCCTAGAGCAGACGGCTTCTATATGCCGGCAGAGTATGCTCCCCACAAGGGTACCATCATCATCTGGCCAAAGCGCCCAGGCTCATGGATTTACGGTGCCGGGCGGGCAAGAGAGGCTTTTGCGGAGGTGATATGTGCAATAGCAGAGTCTGAGCAGGCATATGTGCTCGCTGAGGCAGATGTGATAGACAATGCAAGGTCTGTCGTGGAAGCTGTCAGAAAGCAAAAAAATTATCAGGAAAATTTCCCGGTGAAATATATACAAATGGAGTCAGATGATGCCTGGGCAAGAGATGTGGGGCCGACCTTCGTGAAAAATGAGGATGGCGCTGTCAGAGGAATCGACTGGTGTTTTAATGCCTGGGGCGGCAAGGTGGATGGCCTGTACGCAGACTGGACAAAGGATGACAGAGTAGCGGCTTTATTTTGCAACAAAGCCGGATATGACATGTATGATGCGCATCCGTTTGTCTTAGAGGGTGGAGCCATCCACACAGACGGAGAGAAAACTGTGATAGTGACGGAAAGCTGTCTGCTCAGCAAGGGCAGAAATCCGGAATTATCGAAGTATGAAATAGAACAGCAATTAAAGGATTATCTGGGTGCCGAAAAAATCATCTGGATTCCTTATGGAATATACAATGATGAAACCAACGAGCATGTGGACAACGTATGTGCATTCACAAGCCCGGGGCATGTGGTGCTTGCGTGGACTGATGACATGGATGATCCACAGTATCAGATGTCATCAGCGGACCTTGAAATATTGGAAAATGAAACTGATGCGAGGGGTAGAAAAATTGAGGTTCACAAGGTTTACATTCCAAAGAAGCCGGTGTGTATCACAGAATATGAGCTTTCGGGTTTCACCTTTGAGGAGGGTGAGGATGAGCGCGAGGCAGGAGAACGCCTGGCGGCAAGCTATGTGAATTTTTACATCACAAACGGCGGTGTGCTCATTCCACAGTTTGGTGATGTGATGGATGAGCCTGCGCTTAAAGCAATCGGAAGCCTTTTTGAGGGAAGAAGGGTGTATCCGATATATGCTCGCGACATAATTGTCGGTGGCGGAAATATACACTGTATCACACAGCAGATACCACAGTAATTTAATTCAGGATGAGAAAGGTGAATAGTATGAGAGAGGTTACAATTGCTGCAATCCAGATGAGCTGCAGCCGTGATGTAAAAGAAAATATTGAAAAAGCAGCAAAGCTTATAAGGGCTGCGGCAGAGGCAGGAGCACAGATAATACTTCCTTCGGAGCTTTTTGAGAGACAGTATTTCTGTCAGGAGAGGCGGTACGATTATTATGACTATGCAAAGCCGCTTTCTGAAAATGCTGCGGTGCAGAGCATGAAGGCACTTGCAAAGGAGCTTGGCGTAGTGATTCCTGTGAGTTTTTATGAGGCTGGAGAGGGCAGACAGCTTTTCAACTCAGTGGCGGTGATAGATGCCGATGGAGAGGTGCTTGGAATATACAGAAAGACACATATCCCGGACGATCATTATTATCAGGAGAAGTTTTACTTCACACCGGGAAATACAGGCTTTAAAGCTTTTAAGACAAGATATGCAACAATTGGAGTCGGTATATGCTGGGATCAGTGGTTCCCGGAAACGGCAAGAGGCATGGCTTTAAAGGGCGCGGAGATACTTTTTTACCCTACAGCCATAGGCAGCGAGCCGATACTGGAATGTGACAGCATGCCACACTGGAGACGGTGCATGACTGGACATGCAGCCTGCAATCTGATGCCGGTTGTGGCGGCAAACAGGATAGGCACAGAGGAGGTTGTACCGTGTGCAGAAAACGGAAACCAGAGCTCTGCACTGACATTTTATGGTTCTTCGTTTATCACAGATGCGACCGGAGAGGTTGTTGAGCAGATGGACAGAGTATCGGAGGGCTTCATACTCCACAGTTTTGATCTGGATGAGCTGGAGAGTGAGAGAAAGAGCTGGGGACTGTTCAGGGACAGGCGTCCGGAGATGTATGGGGAGAATTAGCTTAGATTACCCTAATGATTGCAAATTAATTTAAAGTTAATTTAAAACACAGGATACAGCAAAGACGCTATATCCTGTGTTTTTGACTATTTATTGTTTCAACAGCACTTTGATGTGTCTTTTTTGAAACAGCTGATGTGTCATCGACAGCTCTCGCCAGACCAATCAGTGCGCCTGTCAATTCATCCTGTAACTGTGCAGTATCTGCTTTTTTTCCACAGACACCTATATTTCCGGTACAGCCGGTGCATCTGGCCGTTTGTTCACATTGAAAACAAAACATCTTTTTTTCCTCCATCAGTAGTTTTTTATGTTTCTGACAGAATAATAGCGTTATAAAAACAACTTGTATGTTTGATTTCCAACATAAAGAATACTTTTGAAAAAAATTTGTCTATTTTAATCAAGCAATTCAATCAATTTATCAAGAAATGCCTCTTCCCCAAAAGTATTAAGCTTGAAAAACACAGCCTGGCTTCCACCTGCCGTAATTGCGGAAAGGTGAACAGGCTCCTCGCCATTTTGAAAAAGTGTAACATTGAGACTTACCCTGTTACCACCGGTATAGCTGTAGCGTTCAAATACCCTGACGCTGCAACGCGCATCTTGGCTTCGAAAGTCACTGGAATCCTCCAGAGATGCTGACACACTGCCATTTATTATTCCGTCTTCAATCGTGGAAAGTAACTGGTCAAAATCCTTATTGATAACTCTTTCTATTTTTGCCATATACAAGCCCTCCTCTTTCATCATATATCATAATTGTGATAGGTTTTCTTAATCATAAGTATATCACATGGAAAATAAGTATGCACGAAAATAGTTCACCTACACCTATAGCCTGCATCTACAGCTTAAGCTGCCTTAATCCCTTAACAATAATAAACATAGTCACAAATTCAGCTGCCGGAAAAGCAAGCCACACACCTGTCATGCCAAAGGCGGCTGAAAGTGCGAATGCGAAAATGCTTATAGCGATAAAACCACGCATGATAGATGCCGCGAATGCATATTTTACGGACTCAACGGCACTTAGGATAGCAGAACCTACTATATTGATTCCGGCAAAAATAAAGCCTGTAAAGTAAAGGCGCAGTCCGCTCTCGGCATACGAAGCAAGCCTGGCATCGTGCTCGCTGTTGAAAACAGATGTCACAAAAGGTGCAAAGGTGCATATGAACAAAATGAGCAGTGCAGCAATTAAGAGAGATGAAACGACAGCCATCCTGAGTATCGAACCTACATTTTTTCTAAGTCCTCTGCCGTAATAGTCGCTGATAAGAGGCTGTGAACCCTGTGCTATTCCGTTGAACAAAGCTACAGCGACCAGTGACGTATTGGCAACCACACCGTATGCTGCCACGCCGATATTTCCTGCAAGCCTCAGGATAATCATATTGAAGACAATAGTTATGACACCTGATGATATCTCAGCAACAAAGGAAGAAACACCGACCTGGCAGGAGTAAAAGAGCCTCTTGACAGATGGAACCGTTGGCTTAAGCTTTACGGAGCATTTGTCTGAGCAGAAATGAATACAGCATATCAGGATGCCTATAATCGGTGAAATAGCGGTAGCTAAAGCGGCTCCTTCCATATCAAGTCCAAGCGGGAACATGAGTATGTAATCAAAAACAATATTAAAAAGGCTACTGAAAAGTGTGGCACACATGGCAATGGATGGTGCGCCATCATTTCTTACGAAAGCGTTGCACACATAGTTGCACATGAAAAACGGTGTAAAAAGCATGAAAATACGTGTATAGTTTTTACCGGTATTTATAATTGCCGAATCTCCGCCGAGCAGCCCTACGAGCCTGTCCGGAATGAAAATACCAATCAATATGAATATAACGCTTATTATAATACACCACAGCAGGGCATGAAAAAAGTAGCTCTCGCTGGATGTATCGCCCTTATTTTTCTCTACGACATATCTGATAGCGGAGCCGACTCCGATCATTGCGCCTATGGCAAAAATCAAATTGTATACAGGCAGCACCAGATTGAGCGCAGTGATACCGTTTGAGCCGACCGCCTTTGATATAAAGAAGGTGTCGGCAAGTATATATAATGACATACCCACCATGCCGAGTATGTTTTGTGAGACATATTTTACAAATAATTTTTTCATAATAGCTATATTGTAAATGCATCTGTTATTTAAATCAATGATATTTTTGATTAGCCCGGATGTAAAAAGTTTCAAAATGAGACATTTTGACTATTGAAATATTTTTCAGGTACATTATAATGAGTATGTTGAAAATAATTGGGATTACTAAAGGAGGATAATTATGGAAAACAATAAGCTTTCAACAGGTTTAACCGTATGGTTATGGATTATTTTCGTGGTGAATGTTCTTGCAGCAATTGGCGGTATTGTCGTTGCACTGGGTGCTTCAGTCGTAGGAGCTGCTTTAGGATTAGGTTCGATATATGTCGTACTGAGTTTCATTGGCGTTATACTACAGATTGTCATAACTGTTTCTATCGGTATTTTGCTTTTCGCACACAAAAAGATTGGTTTGGTGCTTATTTTTGCATTTGCAGCCCTGGGATTCATTGTAAGTATGGTTACATATTCTATTGCAGCACAGCTTAGTGCCGCTAATATTGTCAAAGCAATTATTTCAGCCATTCTTATGCCGGTTATTACATATTTATTTGCAAAGAACGACATTGCAAATGGTACAATAGCTTAGAGCAATAAAAAATAAGATGAAAATTGAATAATGTTTTTTTAATCCGCTATACGATAGGTGAGTATAGCGGATTTTTTAAGTTTGCGCGCCATGGGCGCGCTCTAACGGGTGCAAGTCCCGAACACTCCTAGATAGTGGGAAGTGTATAGCCGAACAGCAAGGGTGTCTACCGTGAGGTAGAATCTGAAGGAAGCTGTAAGCAAATGTGGCGGATATATGGAGAGAAAGAGCGTGCACCTTAAGCGTGGAGGTCTCACAGAGGTTTCATCAGCCTAGTAACAACGAACTGTGAGAAGTCAGCCGAGCCCATAGTAGTGAAGAAGTCTCTGTAATGGAGATGGAGTAAAGGGGCGAACAATCAATAAGTTTGAGTATGTCTCGTATTGCAGAAATGGCAACATCTGCCGTAACCAATCGGGAAAAGGGTGATTAAAAAAGAATTGAGATCCTATACCTGGCAAGACTTGGAAACAAATGGTAAGTTTGCTAAGAATGATAAACTCTCCTTCATTACGGATGACATGTTTATAGCAGGATGCGATATAGGCAGTGAAACTCATTATATTAGGGCAATCGATGTCAGATGAAGAGAATTAAGTAATGGGGCATTCGAGTTTAGCAATACTTCAGAAGGCTTTGCGAATGCCAAGGCATGGATGCTGGCACTTGCGGCAAAAATGGTGCTGCAGCTGACAATTTAACATTTTATCCAGAAAAATATATTGACAAAAATGTGCAAATTCAATAAAATTATTAACCATAAGGGCACACTTATGGAAACGTAAGGTCGCAAAGCCAGAGTCTAAAACGGTTACATGTAGTAATGACAGTTCGGCTGCAACAACCGGTGAATACCGGTTGCTGCAGCCTTTTTGTATGTATGAAAAGTTTATTGAAGTATGAGGTGAAAAGATATGAATGAAAAATTTGATTTTCTGCCACTTGGGAGCATTGTAGTAGTAAGCGGTGGCATAAAAAAATTTGTGATTGTTGCAAGAGCACTGCAGGTAAATATAAATGGCTGTAAACAGTTCTTTGATTATGCTGCCTGCCCATATCCTGAGGGAATGAATGGTGACAGGCTTATGTATTTTCAGCATACAGATATCAGCAGGGTTGTGTTTGAAGGGTATGTAGATGATGATGAGATAATGATGTGTGACAACATCTTTAATGCCATGGAGAAAACAGAAATAGAGCGCGCAGATGTAAGAAAACTCAAAAGAAGCATGGTGAACTGATATGGCAAAAAAGAATGACAGAAAAGAATACAATAAACTGAAGAAAAAGAAAGCTGACAATAAAAAACAGCAGGAACAGTGCCAGTCAGAGATAGATGTGCTTGATGAGAAAATAGAGAGGCTGAAAGCGGCATACAGGAAGCTGGATGATGCCAAGGAGGCTATTGATGATATCAAGCATAACCAGAGGAATATGATAAATTCAGACCTTTATCAGTGCATGTGGACAGGCAGCAATGCACAGGAATGTTATGATTCATGTGAGAGCGGAAATTTATATACAGCATATGACGGATATGTGTCAAATATAGATGCAGCGGAGGATGCCATCAACTGGGAAATAAATACACTAAAAGAAAAAATGAATGAAAAATATGGTGTGCTTTCAGGACTTGTTAACGCATGGGATGATCTGTGCACGAAAATACAGAATTTTTTCAATTAATAAAAGGGAGAGGAGAAATACGAAGATGGAAATCAGCCTTGATAATATGCAGGTATCTTTTATGACTGCCGGTATAAAAACAGCTTCTGATTCCGTAAGTCTCACAGCGGCAGAGACAGAAATCAAAAGCAGATCTGAAGCAATGGACAAATTTCAGGAAAAATACAGGCAGCTGAAAGCCTTTGTGAAAGATTACAGAGATACGTTAAATAATGATCTGGCAAAAATAGACCTGATAATAAATGCAATAAATGAAAATGACAGAAAACAGGGAGATTATATTAAAAATGGTATTGGACTATCAGATACAGCTGTGATACCATAAAACGAGGAGATGAAAATGGAAGGGTTTCAGATAAATTATACGGATCTCAGCAATCTGTTCTGGGAATATAAGCGAAAAATTGACAATCTAATTGAAAATATTGATAACTGCATAGAAAAAATCAATATGTTTACGGAAAATGCAGTATTTACAGGGAAAACCGGAGACGCAGTAAAGAGTTATCTTGGTGAAGCACATATAACAATCCTGTCAGGCATTAAAGTAACTGCACAGACACTGCTTGACAATATGGCAGCATACAAGGATGGATACCGTGCCATTGATAGCTCGACGAACTTCAAACTGGATGAAGAAGCAATACAGGAATTCAGGAAAAAACTGGCATCAAACTATGAGGATACTGATGAGTATACGGGCAAAATAAGAAGTGTACTTTCAGAAGTATCGGACATATCTGATGTGGGCATGCCGGACAGTAACGGAGTATTTGATATCCATGAGCAGATGGACAGCGACCTTATAAAGCTTGTCTCAAATGTAAACAGCTACGAGAGAGAAAATGTGGTACGGCTTGAAAATTCAGTAGAGCTGCTTCTGGAAAATCTGCAGTCATGTCTTTCAAAAATAGGCCTTAGCCAGGGTGCGATTGAGAGCTATGAAACAGGCAGTTTTATCACAGGTAAAGATGCAGGTGCCCTGAACACGGGCATTAAAATATTTGGAGACCTGCATGAGAAGAATAAAGAAGCATACGATGAAATCTATGAGACAGAACAGAAAATAAAGGATGAAGCCGAAAAGAGAAAGACACAGGGAATCTGGATGATAGTTGGAGGAGCAGTACTAATTGCGACGGGGGTAGCATGCATAGTGCTGACAGGAGGTGCTGCAATACCAATAGTAGCTGACGTTGCAGTAGCAGTAGGAAGCGGAACAGCAGTATTCGGAGCTGCAGATGCCATAGAGGGCACTCAGGATATTTATTATGGAAGCACAGGTGACATTGACAGCACGGCAGTAAACGGCATAAAGGATGACCTGTTTCAGGGAAACGAGGACGCATATTATCTGACAGAAAATGCCTTTGCATTTGCGGCATCCGCAATGATTCCAATCGGGCATGCATCTACAGCGGGAAATCTGACATTCAAAAGCACAGCAACAATAGTCGCCAAAGAAGGCATCTCAATGGGAGCCGGAGCCGGTGCGCAGAAGATAACCACAGATGTGACAGGAAATGATACAGCAGGAATGGTTGCCGGTATGGTTGCAAGTGGAGTGACAGCAAAGGGGCTGAATGGAATTGAAGCAGAGGCGAACAAGCTGGCGAAAGCCCCAAAAGGGATTGATGGAGTAACCGAGGGAGCTGGAAATTTAGCGGAAGATGTGGGGAAAGCCGGAAAAGGGCTAGAGGGAGCAGCCAAGGGAGCCGAGAGTGCAGCGGAAGATGCTGGGAAGGTTGTTGAGAGTGGTAGTTCTTCTAATAAATTTAGTAATTGGGATGATATGAAGGATGCTTATAAAGGAAAAGTCACAAAATTTTTGAAAGGAAATAAACCAAAAGGTTCTCCAATACCTAAAAACTGGTTTGAAAAAGGTGGAACATTAGAGATAGAAACATTAGATGATGGTTCTCAAATTTGGAAATATACATCAGCAAAAGGTGATACTGTTCCATATATTAACCAGCAAGTTAAATTTCCGAAACAATATATGTTTCCAGATGAGGATATTGCAGAGTTCAGTATTGGCAAATTTACAGGTGATAGAGAGCTGGATAAAAAAGCAGCATTGGAATTCCTTAGAAGTGAAGGATATGATGAAATTCCAGACGGTTACGTTTTACATCATGATTATGAAAATGGTAAAATGCAATTGATAGAAGAAGAAATTCATAGAATTTTCACACATTATGGTGGAAATTATTACAATAAGTAGGAGACGAAATTATGTTAATATCAAAATATGTTGAAGATAGTACATTTGAAAAAATAAGTGAATTGGAAAAAAAATATGATATTGTATTGTGTCATGATTACAAAGACTTTTTGATGAAATATAATGGTGGAGAAACACCAAAGACAAATCTTAGCAGAGGTAAAGTGAAAACAGATATAAGAAGATTTTACGGGTTTACAGAAGAAAATCAATATTCAGATTTGAGGTTTGTTTTAGATGGAGGATTAGGAGAAGAATTAATATCAAAATTCAGACTTCCGATAGCAACTAATTCATTTGGAGATTATTTTGTAATAAGAGTATCAGAAGAGAAAAATGGAGAAATTAGCTTCATTTATCATGATAATCCTCAAAATGAAATTATAATAGCACCAAATTTCAAGGAATTTGTCTCTATATGTAAAAGTGAAAAAATTGGACATATACGTTCAATAGAAGAACGTAAAAAATGTTTAATTGAAGCAGGAAAAGGTGATAAGATAACACAAATAAAAATAGACAATTGGCAAAAAGAAATAGACAAGTATGCAGGAATGCATCAAGAAGAAGTAATAATTGATTAAATTATGTCATCGCATAATGACACGTTAACACAATTCTCCATGCTGGAAAGCCATACAGTATCGGCATTTCCGCTAATGGAGAAATATAGTTGTTCCACAGAACTGATGTTTTGATAAGTGCTTGAAAACCTTGTATTATCTAATTTTACGTAAGAAGCATCGAATCCTGTATTATTATTTCGGTACGAGGTTTTATATTAAATTTCTTCATATTGTGGTGGTATGAGAAGGATATCTGTTATCATCCAGTGGGAAAGGTAAGGATTTTGCTACAAAGCAAGGCAACAGAAGATTACAAGCTACGATTTACTTTCTTGCAATTCAGATGGTGCAGGTATCATCAAAAGGAACACCAAGAAATCCACTAGTTCGTGCATACTATGAGAAACGTAAGGCAGAGGGTAAGAGCAGTCAGCAGGCACTGATTTGTATTTCAAGACGATTAATCAGTATTATTTATGGAATGCTAAAGAACGGTACAGAGTACCGTATGCCAGTAGTGGAAAATGCTGGCGAAAATGTGTAGAGAAAATGGCAAATATGTGGTAGAATTTAAGCTAATGCAAGAGTTGGCTTTAGAAAGTGTACTCTTTTTTTAGTAGATGTGCATTGGTTTGGATAATTATAAGGGTAAAGAGTCTTTGTCAAGACCAGCTATGGGAAGTCAACACTTAATTCATTAAAAAATACAGAAAATTTTAC
>ERZ1035048.316-NODE-316-length-15674-cov-4.404635_pt1 | contig 15674 bp, 31 predicted proteins | sample MGYA00520587_ERZ1035048 | MGnify/ENA primary metagenome ERZ1035048 (study PRJEB33766, sample SAMN09781693) | gut metagenome | biome: gut microbiome | host: Homo sapiens | place: Madagascar | study: EMG produced TPA metagenomics assembly of the PRJNA485056 data set... | reverse complement strand
CTGAAGCATTTATTCCAAACCCAAACAATTACCCATATGTAAACCACAAAGACGAAAATCCAAGCAATAACCATTCTGACAATTTGGAATGGTGTACCAACGAATACAATATGAGCTATGGTACGCTAGGATACCGCATATCTTTAGCTAAATCAAAGCAAGTATTTCAATTTGACCTTGACGGAAATTTTTTAAATACTTTTTATGGAATAAATGCAGCTAGCAGAATAACCAATATTTCTTCAACTTCCATCATAAATTGTTGTAATGGAACTTCAAAAAGTGCAGGCGGTTTTCTTTGGTCTTTTTCTCAAAAAGTTAAATTGCCCAAATATAAGCAGGCAAAAATCATTAAAAAATATGACGAGAATCATATTTTAATAAAAACTTACCACTCCATGAGAGAAGCTGAAAAAGAAGAGAAAATATGCACCCAAACATTTAATAAATATGCAAATAAGGATATAATGTATAAAGGTTTTTATTGGGAACTCATATAGTTCCCTTTAAAGCCCTATATTTTGTTTTATTTGCGATACAAAATCGTCTACTTGTATACCCTTTTCCTTACATAAATTTCTTGCTAATTTTTCTACGCCTTTCATATTTCCGCTTTGTACCATCCCTAAAGCATTCTTCATGACGGGATTGCTCATAATCTGATTATTCCCCATCATCTGCTGTATAAACTGTTGCGGACCAGCTTTCATCATCTGAAAAATGTTAATTGGGTTCATTCTTCATCACCGCCTTTACTTTGAGTTCTCGAAGTTTTTCTTTGCGTTCCTAAAGATTTATCAAATCTATCTTCTAACTGTCCTATTTTCTCTGATAACTCTTCAAACTTATTTAAGAATAGCTGTGTGCTTTCGTCTGATAGGGTAAATTTAGCGTTTTCTGCATTAGCCATAGAATTTACTGCCTGATTATCTTTTGGGGCTGTATAAGGCTTATAGACAATCGTGTTAATTGTTCCGTCAGCATTCCAACCCTTGACATAAATCTCCGACATATCTTGCTTAGGGAAAAATGCCATTGAGCCATCCATAGGCACTTCATTTGCATTAATATTTTCAACTGCCTGTACTATTCGTCCATTAATGCCTGCTATCTGCTGCGGCATAGGCTGTTGATTTGCTAAGGACATTTGTGTCCCTGCCACTGGCTGTTGTAAGCTCTGCTGATAATTTTGCAAAAAGTTCATTCTATCCATATATGGATTTTGAGATTGCATATAAGAATTATTCATCATAGGTGTTGTCTGATAAGGATTGTTTATCATCTTTTACCTCCTCCAAGACTTCTTCGATTGCGTGGATAACAAGAGATAATGTTACTAAGTCAAGTTTTTGTAATTCTTCTTTGCTTAAGATTTTTTCTCTAACTTCATCAGAAAACATTCGCACTACCTCTCTTTCTGATTATATTTTGGCATAAAAAAAGACGCTCAAAGCGACACATGATAGACATATGTGTGACATATAAGCGACAACATTAAAATTATATAATTGTAAAACGTGATAAATACGGCATTAGCACTTCCTATATGCCATGCCCATGGCATTAAGTTTCTGCTAAAAATTCTTTAACTGTATTTCAATATTTCCATTGACTATAACAATCCTATCTATTATAGTCTTAAGTATCATGTTTTTTTGTTTCTTGTCGACCTTATCCCAAATGTCGGCAAGTTTTTTTATGTTCTCGTAAACAAACTCCTTTTTCTGTGTATTGATTGCGTTTTTGCTTTCAGCAGCAATGCTTGATTTCATTTCTTTAATCTGTGATTCGAGCTCCTTAATCATTTCTAAGACTGTATCATTTCCGTCAGCATACAGATTGTATAATCTTTTTAGCTTAATCTGTTCCTTTTCAAGCTGTGATTGCATAATTTCAAGTTTTGTCGCCTTTTCCTTTGGCTTGTAAGATGATAAATCAAGCGATATTTTAAGGATTTCTTCTTCTACTTGCTTTTCTATTTCATCAGCCCATTCAAGTGAATTATTACAGCTTGCATTATAATTAGGCAGATATGAAAGTGATTTATTTCTTGAACAGCAATAAATCTTATGCTTTTTACTGCCCCATTTTTGATAACGCATTTTGCAGCCACAAATGCCACAATAACATAATCCGGTCAATAAATTAGGTTCGGTTATGCAGTAAGTTTTTGCCGAACACCTTGTCTTTCTTAGTTCTAATCCAAGTTCAAACCTATCTTTATTAAAAACAGCTTCATGTTTGCCTTGATATGTTTTACCTTTGTAAGGTATCATCCCAATATTAACAACGCTGGTCAAGATACTTCTAGTAACTAATTCTGATCTAAAGCCACAAATTTCTTTAATTTTAGCATCTGAATAGCCGGATATGAACAATTCAAGACCTTTTCTCGCCTGTTCCGCATGTTCTGGAATAGGTATTAATATACCTTGGTCTTTGCTGTAAGAATAACAATAAGGCAAATTGCCGCCACCGAACCAGTAGCCTTGCTTGACACGTTCAAGCATACCACCGCGCATACGCAACATCATTGTGTTTTTATCAAGCTGTGCGAATACCGCCATCATCTGTGTGTATGCCTGCTCCATTGGGCTGTCATAATTCACGCTATCGTGAACACATTTAAACACAACATCGTATTTTTGAAATACTTTCTCAATAAGATATATCCCATCAATCATATTTCTTGATAATCGGTCAAGCTTAAAGGCTATAACACAACTTATTCTTTTGCGGCTACAATCATTTACAAGCCTTTGAAGTTCTGGCCTATCCATATTCGTACCTGTATAACCATCATCAATGTACCAATCTGTTATTACAAGCTCATTTTTTCTACAATAATTTTCAATATCTCTTTTCTGGCTGTCAAGTCCATTACCCTCAACAGCTTGCTTTTCAGTAGATACTCTCATATAAGCAACACATTCCATATATTTATCTCCTTAAAGTAAAATGTGCCGCATTCATCACGTTATGCGACACATTGTAACACATATTTATTTGTTGTCAATTATCTCTGCAATTATCTTTAGTAAATTATCTGAAAGAGTTATGTTTTCCGTTTTTACATTCTCGCCATTTTGAGTAACTTTAATCATAATATCCCTCCAGTTTGCTAATTTTACTTTTGATTTTATTTATTTTGCGATTGACTGTTCTATCACATACAGACAGTCGCATAGCAATTTCTGTAATGCTTCTGCCTTGTGATAGTAGTTTGAATATTCTCAATTCTTCTTCTGTAAAATTGGCATTTTTAATTATCTCATCAAGTTCCGGCTTAGTCAGTTCTGAATACTTCATAAGCCAATCTCCTTATTTAAACTTAATATGTTCTATTCCTGTTTCTTCGTATAACTGATTAACAAGCTCTTCTGCTGTGAACAATCCGTCATTATAGTTATCTATCAGTACCTTAAGTTCTTTCTGTACTTTTGTTAATCTCTGCTGTCCGAAACCAAATTTATCATGCAGTACCCACATAATTAATATCAATGCTGATTCAAAATTTTTCTTCTGCTGTTCATTGCTGATTCTATTCATCTGAACACGTAACATTTGTTCCTTAAACTTTTTCTGTTCTGCTTTGCTCATACATACTCCTTATTTATCAAGTATTTTGGTAATTTTCTCTATGATTTTTTGTGTTGAAACTTGGTTTTGAGTACTTTCTTTTAAAACTTTTTGCATTTCTTTTAGAATTAAAGTGTGGATATGTATTGAGTACTCTAATTCTTGTATTCTTTGTATAATTTCGTCTTTTTCTTCTTTCATCTACGTTCACCGCTTTCTTAAAAATTGATTATCATACCGCCAACAATGTTTACTATTGTCATTTTTAAGACTTTTACCTCTTTCATAATCTTTTTGCCAGCACTTCTGACATAATTGCCCTTGCGGTCTGTCAATGGGTTCTCCACAGCGATAGCATAAGTGATTTTCCTTGCGATATTCTTTTATATTTTGCCTATTTTCAGTTCTTTTTCTGTGGATAGCATTATCTTTACTCTGACATATAAAACACTTTGCTTTGCCATTAGCAGCTTTAGCCTTGCCACATCTAACACATATGCCAGCTTTTCTACGTTCAGCATATAAGTTTTTTGAATACTGTTTAAACGCTTCATTGTTTTTTCTTCGCTTATCATCACTTAATGGGTGGTTAGCTCTATATTTAGCCTTGTTAGCCAAGCATTCCGGGCATATCTTTTCATCGCCCATAAGTTTATTTTTACGACATTCCGGGCAAATTTTAAACCGCCTGCAAAGTTCTCTAGTTTCTTTGCTGTAAGTTGTTTGCTTTTTCCTGCACTCTTCACAATAAAAACCCTTTCTATCAAGTGGCTTGCCACATTTAGGGCATAATCCATTCTCACGGCGGTAATTATATAATTTCTTCTGTGGACTAATTGGCGTTGTTTTCACTAAAAATCAACCTCTCATTCTGTCAATTCTATCTTGTATCTCTTTGGGTGCTTCAATATAGCCCTCTGAATCTTCTTTTTGACCGATAAGGTTGCTATTTTTGTCATTAAGTGCATTTATACCTCTTTGGAATTTTTGCTCGATTTGAGCTTTATACGAATTTGCATTCGCCTTTTCGATAAGTGATTTAATATTGTCTGGCATACGATTTATTTCATTCGCACGCTTAACAACTGTTTCATAGGTTCTTAGAAAGTTCGATTGTATTACTGTTTCTATCGTCTGATAATCTGATGTCGCCCAGTTTTTAAGGTTATCTGGCATACCAACCGCCTGCTTAACAAGTGGCGGTAGCTTGTTAAATTCTTCAACAGCTCCATATGTGCCATTCCTTAATGCTTTACTGACTAATCCCCAAGCTGTCATTCCGTCAAGTTCCTGCGGTTGTGATATAGTCTGTATCTTGCCTATCAGCTGTCCTATGCTTGGGGCAAATCCGCTTACATCAGAGTTGATGTATGCTTTAAGTGCAACTGACACTTGTTCATAACTGTAATTTTCCAACATCATATTCCACACATCTACTGTCTCTGATAGGTTGTTAGGTTTGTAGTTAGGGTAGCAATCACACATAATGCGAATGATTTTAACTGTTTCTTCTCTTACCATTACTACCTCCTTTCAATTGATTAGAAACAGTATCTAACTTGTCACATATAATAGCGCTATTAATTGCTATTGTTCTTAAAAGTGATTCAACCGTTCCGTTGTGCGGATAATCGTATCTGAAATTAATTTCATTAAGTGTATCATCTAATCTGCTCATTCTTACTGCCCCCTTTTTTACACATTATCCCAATCAATAGCACCCTTACTGAAATCCTGATTGTCTTGCTTATTAGAATTATCTCCTTTTAGTTCAAACAATCCTTGCCAACAATGGTCTACTGACTGATTAAGAATTTTAACGGCTAAGTCATTATCTCCACCAGACAGCTTTTCAAGAGTATTCATAGCCCTATGTAATGCCTTGTCGGTACAGATAGGCTTTTTAATCTTCTTACGCATTGTCACATACTCATTAAATGCTTCATCAAGCAATTCATCGTTGGGATAATAACTTTTCTTTTTAGATATTGATTTATCAATATCTTTTTCCGTATTCTTATCTTCTTTAATTTCTTCCGTTCTTTCATTCTTACTTTCTTTTAATATAGAGTTTGTTAATAGAATGTTATCTGTTTGTTGATTGTTTGCTAAGTTGCTTGTTATTTGTTTGTTATCTTGCTTGTTATCCGTTTGATACAAATTGTAGTTAACCACAGTAAATATCGTGAATTTGTTTGTTGCTTTGCTTGTTATTTCGCCTGTTAATTGTAAGTGTTTTAGTGAGGTACGAATTTCCATTACAGACAAATTAGTTTCTTTTGATAATTCAGATATTGAAGAAGGGAAAGACCCTCTTTCAATTATCTTGCCTTTATAATTTCCGTCTTTCCAATAGGCACTTATCAACATATACATAAAAAGTCTGAATGTATTAATATCGCTCCACCATTCCCACTTTAAAATCTTTCTGTCAATTTTAATAAAATTGCCTGCCATAATTACCTCTTCAAGTTCTGTCACATTGTTACTTCACTAAATCGTTAATATTAACCCTAAATCCGTCAAATTCCTTGCCTTTACTTCTAACATAGGCAGATGTATCAAAGAACATCAAGTTGCCCTCTTTGTCTGTTGCCATACTTACACCATTTCTCGTAAGACTGCCTTTGAGTAGGTCAAGCAAAATCTGTATTTCCTGTTTTGTTTCGTCTTTCATACTGTATCTCCTTGATTAATGTTTAAATTCTTAAACATAGCACACATAACATCTACAACAATGCTATTACCAAACTGCTTATATAACTGTGTGTTACTGTTGACTGCTGCCATTTTGTCAATGTCTTCATCAGATACACCCATCAGCCGTCCACATTCTCTTGATGTCAGCTTTCTGATACGATATTGTGTAGCAATATGGCTATTCGCATAACCATGCGTGCCAGCTACAAGATTTGCTGATATTCCGTTGTCAGAAATAACTGTACCGCATCGGGAACCGTTGCTTGATATTTGACCGACTTTTTGGATATTGTTTTCAAGCAATAAATTGTCTTTCTGTACGCTTGTTAAACAATTACTTGTACCCTGCATATTTGCTTCTAACCTCTGTTCTGTCGGGCTTCCCGCAGTTCTATCTGACGGATTATCAGGGTTTCTGCCACGCATAGCAACTATCTGACTTTCGCACACTTTAATCTGTTGCGTACCGCCACCCTCAAGTGTTGTAATGTTGGGGCAAAGTGCATTTTCATCATATACTGTGTTCGACTGGTGCTTGCCTGTGCCATTATCCATAAATCCTAGTTGCTTTGTTTCAAGGATTTTCGGCTCTTGATTGCCACCTTGCATTGTACTCAATGTTGGACTGCACCCCCCCACATCATAAATTCTGTTGGTACTCTCAAATTTTGCTTCAAGAGAGCCTATTACATTTACATCTGCCATAATCACTCCTAAATCATGTTTTTCAGCTTTTACACATCGGGAAATACCCCCCCCTGATAATGCCTTTTTGAAATCTGTCTGAAACTTCTGTATATATACTTCCTACTACTTCCATTCGATTACTCCATTCATAGGCTGATTTCCAAACCCTTTATAATCCCTTGCCATAAGAGTTGTTGCAATATCAATCTGCTTTTCAATCTGCGTTGCCTGATTGCTTAATAACAAGGTTTCCGTCTGACCGCAAGTTTGATATTCCGCAGTCATATCTTGCCTTGATACAGTTTGCAACTTCTCTCCACTGTGGCTTATTGATTGTTCCGTCAACGCAAGTCTGTCTGTCTGTCTGTTGCGGCAATGTACCATTGTCAATAAGCTGTTTTATCAACTTGTCAGCCTTTTCGTTATTGATGTAATACTTTTCATCTACATTATCCTCAAGATAGTCTTTCAACTTCTTTTTGAGTGGTATAGGCTGCGGAAAATGGTAATTGTACTCACCCAGGAACGAAAACATAAAACATCTTTCACGATTTTGCGCCACACCATAATTTTTAGCATTTAAATCTTGATAGTAATTTGTGTAGCCTAAACTTTCAAGGAAGTCTAACCACTTTCTAAAGTCCGGCATATTGTCCTGACTATGTACTTGTGGTACATTCTCCATGAATAAAATCTGTGGCAACTCTCCGTTGCTATCTCTGATTTCTGTTAGTATTCTTTCAACTTCCCACAATAGACCGCTTCTTGTTCCACTACCTTTTTTCATTCCGGCCTGTTTTCCTGCAACTGACAAATCTGTACAAGGGAATGAGTAAGTAAGTAAGTAAGTAAAGGCTATCGTGTCTTTAATACCTAAGTTGACCGCATGAACTTTAGTTATATCCATTGTGGGAAAATTAGTACCATGTACTGCGTTATAACTTGCTATTGCATATTTATCAAATTCCACAACTCTATAATGTTCAAATTTAGCACCTATTCTCTTTAATGCCATTGCCTGACTTCCGTAACCGGCGAATAATTCTATCAAGCGGATAGGCTTTGTTATGCTAATTGGTTCTCTTGTGAAGTCAAATAAAGACATTTGATTATCACAAGAATAATTGTCAAAATTCATAAATCCACCAAAAGGAAACCTCGGTTTTATGTCCGGACAACCTATTCCTTTCTTTGATTTTTAGTTAGTTATCTTCTTTTCTTTTAAAGCCCTCGCAAGACACTGTTTTACTGCAAGCATAAACATCTGTTCCAATTGGATTTCTTACTTTCAGATAGCCAAACTCGCAAATGTTACAAAAATAACTTCCCTCATTGCTTTTGCAATCATTAGGTTTATTTTCTTTCATTTCATCGAGTTTTCTATTCATACAGTCATTATCTCTAGTAAGAATATCTATTCTGTTCACAAGATGATAATATTCTTTATTGCTTAAAATCTTCATTCTGCCTCGCTCCTTTCAACTGTTTGGCTATTTCATCAATCTTTTCTTCCTCCAAGATTGTAAAGGCATATTCTTCTTTGATAGATTTTATAGTGTCGTCAACAGCCTTGTTATAAGCCTTTCTCTCATATTCTTCCACATTCTCAAATGTTGTACAGTCTGCGTAAAATCTCTCTTTTGCGTCTATTTCGGCAGAATGCCCAACATTGCATTTGTGTTTTTTGAAATTGTAGTGAATACAATCTCCGCAACAAGTAATCACTTTTCCATTAGTCATCATCTTCACCCACTTTTAATAAATCCATAAATTTCTCATACTGCTTCTGCGATACCTTGTTGTGCTCTTTTTCTGGCTTTAAGCGGATTATAAGGTGCTTTTCTGCGATAGAGGATAATTCCCTCGCTAACACTTTTTTACCTTGCTGTATGCCTTGCATATAACCTTTAGGGGCTTTTCTCTCACCTATTGAACCACTAGCACGATTTTCTCCTTGACCGCCTAAACTGACATTTCTAAGCTGATAGCCTTTGTCTGCATATAGCTTGATGTAATACTTTTCTTTCTCGTCAAGCTGACTTTCGGGAAAATTCAGAAATTCAACTCGCCAGCCATAAGGATTATTTTCCCTGTCGTATAGTTTGTGCTTGCGTAAACTAAGGTCTATATGCTGTTCGTAGCCTACAAGGTGGCTTGCCAATCTGCTAAGCGTATGTACTGCCTGTCCGATATAAGCGTACTTGAATCCGTTTTCATCTTCCCTAAGTAAGAAATATATTCCACTATCATCATTCAGCTTTGGATTCAGCTTCAATAGTCGCTTTTTGTTCTCTTGTTCTATTGCCTTGGCTTTTGCTATGTTCTGATAATTCAAGAATTACCACCTGCCTTTACTATCTCGATTACCTTTTCAAGAGGAATAAGATAATTATTACTGTTGCCACTTCCATACAATCTTACAGAAGAGTCTGTTTTCAGCTGTTCCACAACCTTATCCACATCATAGGCGGTCGGAATATTTTTTAATTTATTTATAAATCTTTGTAACTGCAAAACAGATACTTCTACTTTCATGGCATTAGGTCTACCACTTGTGTAAACTTCAAGTTCATCTATGACATCATTTACCTCACTTCTGCTTATTAAATCACTCATTCTTACCACCTGCCTTTACTTCAAAAGGATTTACAAAATTATCAATAGGTTTAGCCCCCATACTAAAAGCCGTTGGTTGTTCATCCCTGTCTAAATCTAATTTTTGACCACAGCTCGGGCAGTAATCATATCCATCACCCTCATATGTCGGTTTCTTAGCTATCTGTTTCTCCCTAGCTTCAATCACACTCTTAAATGTAAATCCTTTCTTGACGCATTCATCTTCAAACTGCATATAGTTTTCAAGGACTTCTACTGTCATCTTGCGGTCAGATAGCTTCTTAATTGTTTCAAGTGCCTCGATTGCCATATTTCTTGCTTCAACAACTCTTTTAGCAGCTTTGTCACTCAATCCTATTGTTGACATATTAAATCTTACCTCTCTTATTGCTTCGTTCTCTGTCATGCTCACACCTCTTTAATTAAATGGTAATCCCTCGTCAGCTACATTATCTGGAATTGACATAAAGCTGTCTGAACTAGCATTACCGCCCATAATTCCGTTGCTATTATTGTTCTGCTGATTAACACGACTTTCGCAAAATTCGTGTCGCTCAACAACGCAATCGTTAGTGTAAACTTTCTGTCCGTCTTTGTTGGTATAGTTGCCTGTCTGCCATCTGCCCTCAACAATAATCTTAGTTCCCTGGTGCAAATACTTCTCCGCAAACTCTCCATTCTTGCCAAATGCGATACAGTTAATAAAGTCTGCTGCCTGTTCGCCCTCTTTTTTGAAAGCTCTGTCAACAGCTAATGTATATCTTGCTACTGCCATACTTCCACTTGCTGTCTGTGAATATCTAATCTCGGGCTCTCTAGTCAGCCTGCCACATAAAATCACACGATTCATTACTTTTCCTCACTTTCTAATAACTCTGGATTGTCAAAAATGTTGCCGATAACTTCTACTGTGTCTACCGAATCATCCTCATCATTAAAATTCCAATAGATTTCCCATAATGATATGAAATAATCATTTTCGCAAGCATATAAATCATTGTCACATCCTGTGACAGACATGATTTTTGATTTTATTTCATCCCAATCAATAATATTCTTATATGCAATACCAAAACTACCGCATTCATACTTGATGACTCCTTTATGCCCTAAGAAATCAACGATATCATTCTCCCAAATCAGCTTGTCATTCTTATCTTTCAAGCCTGTGCATTGGCAGATAGTGGATGAATCTACTTCAATAGAGTCCCATAATGCTTGAGTTCTAGATATTGACCTTAATCGTGTTTTATATTCTTGCTCGGATGAAATCCAACTTCGCACTCCTTTAAAAAACGGATTTTGAATAAGGTTTCCTGTAACCCATTCTCCGTTATCAAGTCGCTTGCCTTTAAATAAGTATCTATCTTCCATATTCTCTCCTATTCCGCTTTTGATTGAAGCCATTCAAGTTTACATTTACCGCAATCATAATCGTGCCAACCATGAACACACTCATCGTACATGTCTTTCATGTATGGACAAGGCATCACCTCTGCCAACTCTTCATCCGACATATTCCTTATTCTGTCGGCATTGGTGTGTTTATCACTTTTCACTATTTCAAAATATTCATCAATGTAACCTAATACAATTTTTAAATCGTAAGAACTATACCCGATAGAATAATCGTTTTTACCAGCCAATCTGTACTTCAATTCATAATAAGGCTTATTATCTAGCATTTGTGTGATTATTTCTAAGCTATCCACCTTAGCTTTATTTATATTTGCTATTACACTATCACATCTGCAACAAGGCTCATTATCTCTTGAATTGCTGTTGTGCTGGCAGTTGCAAGTGTGGTTAGTTTCATAATTCTGTATGCTTGCCACTTCTGCAAAAGCTGTGAGCATATCAGCAAAGTATTTCAGCATACTATCTCTATCAATGTTGTGCTTATCTGCCATAGCACATACACTTGCTAATGTGTCAGTTACTATGCTCTGTAAATCTTCCATTTCTTTGTCTGTGAGATTGCTCTGCTTATCGCTCATTTTCTCCACCTCCAAACTCTTTAGTTCTTGGTTCTTCTCGTTTTTGCATTTCTAAATAACTACCGATTGCATATCCAATAAATACTCCTGTAAACAGAAATATCATAGTCCATATAAAAATACCTATCATTCTCCACCTCTCAATTCTTTAAGTTTCTCTTCTGCTTCATCTCTGTCAACAAAATAATCATAATGTAATCCACTTAATGGTAAAGTTACATAATCGCCGTAGTCATCTCGACAATTCCAGTAAATACCATTCTTGCCATATTCTATCTGTTGACCATCAACAGGATATATCGGGTATACTTTCTCGTCCTCTTCTCCGTTGTTGTCAATAGCGTACAGTACCTCAGGAGTGTCTACGAAGCATACTTTCAGTTCTTCGGGTGTATATCCTAAGTCCTCATAATCTTTTAGCTTTCGATATACTGCGTCTATTTCTTCACAGTCCGGCTCGCAAGCTCTTTCCCATAATTCATCGTCTATCCATGATGGATTGCTTTCTGTTAATCTCTCCATTACTGCTCCTTTCTGCCTTTAATCATTCTTAGCCTTTCTTCTCATAACTAACTCAAAATCTATCTCTGGATATGTAATAGAATATTCTTCTTTTCCCTCCATATTTCCCATAAACCATTCAAATACAGAAGCTATTGCACTATCTGTTATATCTGTTTTCTGCCCTACCCACATGTGTTTATCTGTATCTTGCGTTCCATAATAAATTCTGTTGGTAATAAGACTTACTCCTGTTCCTTTCTTTTTAGCCATATAATCCCCTTTCTAAAACGGACAACTGTTTGGATTTTGCAAATTCCAACTTTTACCTTGTTCTGCAACGTCCACATTTGCGTTTACAGCAACTCTTTTCATCTTCTCGATAAAACTATCCTTATAAGCATTTTCACTTGATAAATGGCACATTATAACGTTCTGCAAGCTGTCTGAATAATTTGTCTTAACAAAATCGCAAGCTGTATCAATGGATAAGTGACCTCTGAAAACGTGGTTAGCTTTCGGATTGTCGGTATCAACTAAATCCTTGTCATAGTTCACACCTAAGAGAATGTGGTTTATGTCTTTAAACTTCCATTTGATTAATTCGCAATCGGTTATGTAAAGCAATCTTCCCATTTCCTTGTGAGTAATCAGAAAGCCGAATATCGGACAAGGTTCGCCATTTGCGTCTGTGTGTGTCCAATTTCCGTCTATTGTTGTTAGGTCAAATGCCTGTATTTTAAGTCTATAATCGCCTATTATCATAGGCTTTAAACTTCTATATGGGGCAAATACTGGTATTCCCATAGCTTCAAAATCTTTTAATGACTTGCTGTGGTCAAGGTGTTTATGGGTGCATAACACACCCATAATACCCTTAATGTTCCAATCTAAGCCTTTTTTAATCTCCTTAATCGGTATCCCACAATCAAGGATAAGTGTTTCTCCACTGTTGGAAGTTAGCAGATAGCAATTACCGGCTGACGATGAGCCTAAACATTTTAAGTACATTTACATCTTCTCCTTTACTCACTACTTCGCAAAAACAATAATAGTTTTTCTGTACAATCAGCACAAAGGTCATATCTATAATCTACATATGAATAGCCATCTGGATTACCATAAAACATTGAATGAAAGCACAGTCGATTTTCTTTTTTGATACCATATTTAAAATATCCAGCCCATTTAGACAAGCTGTACTCAAAAGGCTTTCCACATCTATCACATTTACAGATTTTTTCAACCGACATACTCACACCTCGATTTCATCATCCTGTGGGAACTGAAAGTACTCTGTTGTAGCTTTCTGAAATTGTTCCTCACTCAAAATACTCTGTACTTCTTCAAAACGCTTTGAACCAGCTACGCAATGATAAAACACATTATTTTCATACACTTTTCTAAGCATTTCCATAGCCTTATACGATTTCTCTTTGGAAGAGTACTCACCTAATACGTATTTCTCTCCATTGTATAGCACTATAACGCTCTCCATTGCGTGGCACACAACTATCTGCTCATAAGGCAAATCAGCATTACCATTCTGACTAATTATTCTCATAGAACTCCTTTCTGACATCAACCACCCTACATTTAAGTTTGTAACTCAAATCGTTAATAGGTGGTCTCTTGCTTGGACAGCAGATAAACTCTCTACAAATCCTTGGTCTGACTGAATAAATCTCGCACTTTTCTTTTGACTTATCATCATTGAGAAACGGACAAGTCATATCCATTGTCGGTGTGGCTGTTGGGTAATTATGCCTGTGTTCCTTAATATGATGTTTCTTGATATACTTGCGGATTGTTGTAATTTCATCTTCCGTCATAGGGAGTAAGTTACTGCAACAATTGCCACATTGAGTACATTCTCCGTTGCAAGTCAAATCGTATACGCCATTACTCATATCAGACATCATCTGTTCTAAACTCGCTGATTTCATAGGCTTACTCCTGTAAGAATGGTGGTAATGCGCTGTCTGCCTGTTTTTCGGTTGCTTCTGTTGCCGTGGTGTCAACTACATCTGCCTTATCTTCTATAAACTCAACAGTATTAGCATTTTCAGCAATTTCAGCCTGTGCAACCTGATACACCTCGTCCATTTCAACCTGTGCCTGTCGTGCCATTGGGTCATAATTCTTAGGATATTTCCTTGTAGCATTGTTACACATTTTTCTCTGTATCATGCTCTCCGGGGTATCAAGCCAAGCACCACTTATAAAAGGTCTTGCAAGCTCACATCCGAGCATTTCATCTACTGTCTTGCACGCTCTTAAGGCATTAAGTATCTCGTCTTTCTTAGCCTTAATTTCCGCTTTCTGCTTTGCTGTAGCTTTGTATCTGTCCTCACATACTCCAAAAGTGCTATTCATCATATTCTGCTTAACATGAGCCAACAGATTAACCTTAACACTATCTCTATCAGCAGAAAGATATGTTACTGTTCCGTCTGATAACTTAACAGGATATACAACTCTTACTGCCTTATCAGACAATCCGTTTTCTTCCCATTCTGGCTCTGTAACTGTAAGCCCTTTATGTTTAGGTGGTATGTACTTGTCACCCTCTTTAATTACCCAATACGGATAAACCTGCTTAACATCTTTTCCGTAGTTAGCAAGTAGGGAATCATAACCGCTACCCTCAATGCCCATTTCAACCTGTTTCTGCCATATATCCTTGTTTGTCTGTGGGTCAGTTCCTATCTTTACGCTTCTTAACTGAAAATAGCACTCTCTTGGATACGCACTAGCATTTAACTTAAGGCTTGCGCAACGCTTGACAATGCCTCTTAGATTGCTTGTATCAAGATTACCCATATTAACCTTGGGGTCATTCTTAACAAGATTAAATATGCTTGTCATAGCTTCCATAGCACACTCTTTTGCGTAATCGTCCATATCCATTCCAACAGCCTTATAATCATTGATAATAAGTCCTGTCATTGTATTGCTCCACTCGCTTAAAGAAGTGGTAAATGCTTTTTTCTCCGCAACTGCTGTATTCTCTGCCATAATCATTCCTCACTTTCTATTTCTTTAAATTCTCCATTAACTAATTTATAGAATGTATCTTCTTTGATACGCTCACCGTCTACATATTCTGTTTTTACACACCTAGGTTCCCATATGTAATTTCCTTTTTCATCTGTACTGTCAGTTTTTGCCCATTCTGCTAATGTTATCCAGCTACCGATTTTTGCTCTTGCTATCGAATTATAACCTGCTGCCATAACAACTGAATCTTTACCCTCGGATGTTATCTGTGCGGAATCTCCACTTGAACCTATCTGTGCGGAATCTCCACTTGAACCTATCTGTGCGTAATCTCCACTTGAACCTATCTGTGCGGAATCTCCACTTGAACCTATCTTTGCGTAATATCCACTTGAACCTATCTTTGCGGAATCTCCACTTGAACCTATCTTTGCGGAATCTCCACTTGAACCTATCTTTGCGTAATCTCCACTTGAACCTATCTGTGCGGAATCTCCACTTGAACCTATCTGTGCGTAATCTCCACTTGAACCTATCTGTGCGGAATCTCCACTTGAACCTATCTTTGCGGAATCTCCACTTGAACCTATCTGT
>ERZ1035048.314-NODE-314-length-15698-cov-3.713546_pt1 | contig 15698 bp, 9 predicted proteins | sample MGYA00520587_ERZ1035048 | MGnify/ENA primary metagenome ERZ1035048 (study PRJEB33766, sample SAMN09781693) | gut metagenome | biome: gut microbiome | host: Homo sapiens | place: Madagascar | study: EMG produced TPA metagenomics assembly of the PRJNA485056 data set... | reverse complement strand
GATAACACCCGTAGTGCGGTTACTTTCCGTTTTAAACGGATTGCGCGCCGGTTCGCTGACGCGCGGTGCGACAACCGCAGGCGTTTCAACGCGTTTCGCAACCACGGGCGGCGGCGGTGGCACATCTGCGTTAATCGTAAAGACGACAGTGTAATTGCTGCCATTCTGCCGCTTCACCGCTTCGGTTTTACCGTTTTCGGTAAGATCGACCACCAGCCGTAGCGTTTGTGCATCTTTAGGCGTTCCGGAGCGAATCGCCTTCACCAGATTATTACCGCTGAACAACAACGGCAGTCCCTGAATCACGCCCGTTTGTTTGATATCGAGCGCCACGGTGCGTTTGCTTTGATGGCTAAACGCATAATCAGGATCGCCAATAAAACTCAACGTTATCCGCGCCTGTTGGTTGCCGTTAGAAACCTGAATATCAGAGAGCGTCGCGGCACCCACCTGCGCGCACAGCAGCAGCAACGTCGCTACCAACCAATTTCTGATGCGATACATCATCCCGCCACCTTTCAAAGGTTAACCGGCTAAACGCGCCAGCAACAATTCACCCGCAGAGGAAACCGCACTCACGCGCGCCTCACGGCCTTGTGCCTGATAATCAATGTGTATTTCGACATCCGGGTCAGGAAGAACACCTGTACCTTGTTGTGGCCACTCCACCAGGCAGATGGCATCGTTGGCAAAATAATCGCGGATCCCCATAAACTCCAGCTCCTCGGGATCGGCAAGGCGGTACAAATCAAAGTGATAAACCATTAAGTTGTCGAGCGTATAGGGTTCGACCAGCGTATAAGTGGGGCTTTTGACATTACCCTGATGGCCCAAAGCCTGCAAAAAGCCCCGGCTAAAGGTGGTTTTACCTGCGCCTAAATCGCCATACAGATAGATTACGGTTGCGCCATCGCAGGCTTTCGCTACCCGCTCGCCCAGGTCTAATGTTGCCTGCTCATCAGGGAGCGGAATTACTCGATTCATCATGGTTTTTATCAGTCACTTCCGGGTTAACAATACGCTGTAGCGTGGAAAAGAGATCGGTTGCCAGCATCCCGCGCGTTCCAAAACGCGCCGCCAGTACGTCAGCTGCCGCACCGTGCGCGACACAGCCCGCACAGGTTGCATCATACGGCGATAGTTTTTGCCCAAGCAATGCGCCAATAATACCAGAGAGCACATCGCCCATGCCGCCGCTCGCCATGCCTGCATTTCCGGCATCAATAATGCCTAAAGCGTCAGGATGGGCGGCGACCACGGTTCCGGCACCTTTCAGCACCGCTACGCCGCCATAACGTTGTACCAGACGTTGGGCGCAATGTAAGCGGTCACTTTCAATTTCAGCGACGGAACAGCCTAACAACCGTGCGGCCTCGCCAGGATGCGGCGTGATCACGCGATTGTGACGCTTATCGGGATTGATTGCCAGCAGGTTCAATGCATCGGCATCCCACAACATCGGTTTGCGAAAATTCTCAACTTTTTGCAGGGCTTTTTTCCCCCACTCTTGCTGGCCCAGACCGGGACCAATCACCACCACATCGGCCCATTCCAGGCTTTCGGTAAGAGAGTCCATCGTCAGTTCATGCACCATCAATTCTGGTCGTGCAGTCAGCAGCGGCGCAATGTTTTCACTGCGGGTCAGTACTCGGACTAAACCAGCACCAGCACGTAGCGCCGCTTCCCCCGTCATACGAATAGCCCCCGCCGTGCCGTGATCGCCACCGATAATCACCAGCCGCCCGTGATCGCCTTTATGCGAAGTCGGGCGACGCGGTTTCAGCCAGTGAGAAAGTTGTTCTGCCGAAAACCGCTGAATTTTCGTCTCCTGACCTGCCAGCCAACTATCCAACCCCAGTGAGTCAAAATGCAGTTGTCCGGTAACATCCCGCGCTTTTCCAGTGAGCAAGCCTGGTTTCAGCGCAATAAAAGTGATGGTGTGATCGGCGTTGATCACCGCACCTGGCGTAGCGCCGGTTTCAGCCAGCAGGCCGGAAGGGATATCAACCGCCACAATCGGCGCAGGATGGGAATTAGCGTGGTCGATTAACTGGCTAATGGATTCGCGGGGCGCTTGCTGCAAGCCGGTACCGAGCAGCGCATCAACAATCAGATCTACCGATTCGGGCCAGACAATATTCGAAGCATGGATCTCGCCACCCGCGTTTAACCATGCTTCGCGTGCCAGCGCGGCCTCTTCCGGCAACGGTTTGTCGCTATCCTGGGCCAACAACGTGACCTCAATGCCGACCGCTTTGGCCAGTCGCGCGACCACGTAGCCATCGCCGCCGTTATTACCATGACCGCACAGCACCAGCCAGTGGCGGGCGTCAGGATAAGCCGTGCGACACACCTGGAATGCGGCTTCGCCAGCGCGAAGCATCAGCTCATAGAGTGTGAGTCCCAGTGCATCTGCCGCCTCGCGTTCTCCGCGGCGGATATCGTCGGCGTGCCAGACGGTGTGTGGTATACTTACGGGGTTTTTCTTCATTGTATGGTCCGTCATGTCAGAGCCCCTCGATCTCAATCAGTTAGCGCAAAAAATTAAACAGTGGGGGCTGGAACTGGGCTTTCAGCAGGTAGGTATTACCGATACCGATCTCAGCGAGTCCGAGCCCAAACTGCAAGCATGGCTGGACAAACAATACCACGGCGAAATGGACTGGATGGCGCGTCACGGTATGCTGCGCGCCCGCCCCCATGAGTTATTGCCCGGTACGCTGCGCGTGATCAGCGTGCGGATGAATTACCTTCCTGCTAACGCCGCATTTGCCAGCACGCTGAAAAACCCCAAACTCGGCTATGTTAGCCGTTATGCGCTGGGCCGTGACTATCACAAACTTCTGCGCAACCGACTCAAAAAGCTGGGCGAGATGATTCAGCAACATTGTGTTTCGCTGAATTTTAGACCGTTTGTCGATTCTGCGCCTATTCTCGAGCGCCCGTTAGCTGAAAAAGCTGGGCTCGGCTGGACAGGTAAGCACTCACTTATCCTCAATCGCGAGGCCGGTTCGTTCTTCTTTTTAGGCGAATTGCTGGTCGATATTCCGCTGCCCGTGGATCAACCAGTCGAGGAAGGATGCGGCAAATGCGTGGCCTGTATGACGATTTGCCCGACCGGTGCCATCGTCGAGCCATATACCGTCGATGCTCGCCGCTGTATCTCTTATCTCACCATCGAACTGGAAGGGGCGATCCCGGAAGAGTTGCGACCGTTAATGGGAAACCGTATTTACGGTTGCGATGACTGCCAGCTTATCTGCCCGTGGAATCGCTATTCACAACTCACTACAGAAGACGATTTCAGCCCGCGTAAGCCGCTACACGCACCGGAACTCATTGAGTTATTCGCCTGGAGCGAAGAGAAGTTTTTAAAAGTCACGGAAGGTTCGGCGATTCGCCGTATAGGTCACCTGCGCTGGCTGCGTAATATCGCCGTGGCATTAGGCAATGCGCCCTGGGATGAAACGATTCTGGCGGCGCTGGAGAGTCGCAAAGGTGAGCACCCACTTCTTGATGAGCACATAGCGTGGGCGATGGCGCAGCAAATCGAGAGGCGAAATGCGTGCATAGTCGAAGTGCAATTGCCGAAAAAACAGCGTCTGGTTCGGGTAATTGAAAAAGGGTTACCGCGTGACGCCTGATTCATCCACAGCTTGTGAATAAAAACGCATTGCAATTCAAGACGAATAAAATCGTCAAGTGATCGACTCGACAAAACGAAATCTTAATTTTTAACTTATCTATCAATAGGTTAAAAAAATACTATTCACCGTGCGAAGTTTCTTTGAAATTAAGATTACAGCCTGAGGCTGTGGATAACTCTGTTTACAAGAGTTTGTCAGAGACAACAAAAACCAGCAATAACGCATCGCGTCGCTGTGGATATTTTATTGAGAGAAGAATTTGGAGCGGGAAACGAGACTCGAACTCGCGACCCCGACCTTGGCAAGGTCGTGCTCTACCAACTGAGCTATTCCCGCGTACTACTTAATTTTGCTTTCGTAATTTTCGCATTTCTGCGTCGTTACGGGAGGCGCATTATACGAGAAATCTTTCCCTCTGCAACCCCCCTAAAAAATTTTTTTTGAGTTTTTATCTCAAGTGCTGAAATTATCAGCAAGGCGTTCAATTTAGCGTCAAAATCACGCCGCCGCAAGTGGATTCCGACGCTTATGTGACCAGGAAAAATTTTACAGCTTGATAAAATGCTCGCGGTAGTAAGCCAGCTCCGCCACCGATTCACGGATATCATCCATCGCCTGATGCGTCCCCTGCTTGGTAAAACCATCCAAAATTTCCGGCTTCCAGCGGCGCGCCAGCTCTTTCAGGGTGCTGACATCGAGATAACGGTAGTGGAAGTAGGCTTCCAGCTCCGGCATGTATTTAAACAGGAAGCGACGGTCCTGACCGATGCTGTTACCGCAAATCGGCGATTTACCCGCAGGCACCCACTGTTTTAAAAATTCGAGCGTTGCCAGTTCAGCTTCACGATCGCCCATCGTGCTCGCTTTCACGCGCTCCACCAGCCCGCTGGCGGTATGGGTGCGCACGTTCCAGTCATCCATCAGCGCCAGCTGTTCATCGGACTGATGTACTGCAATGGTCGGCCCTTCTGCCAGAATATTCAGGTTGGCATCGGTCACAAGCGTGGCAATCTCAATAATGCGATCGCGCTCGGGATCCAGACCGGTCATCTCAAGATCGATCCAAATCAGGTTGTTTTCATTGGCACTCATGCTATTTTCCACCCATTCACAGTGACTATATTGATCCACAATTGCGTGTATCATAGATGTTTTGCCCATCAGGGGCGACCAGGAGTCTGTACGATTGAGTAAAAATAAACTCTCCAAAGGCCAGCAGCGCCGCGTGAACGCCAATCACCAGCGTCGTCTTAAAACGTCTAAGGAGAAGCCCGACTACGACGACAATCTGTTTGGCGAGCCTGATGAAGGTATCGTCATCAGCCGCTTTGGTATGCACGCTGATGTGGAATCCGCCGATGGCGACGTTCACCGCTGCAATATTCGCCGTACCATCCGTTCGCTGGTGACCGGCGACCGCGTAGTCTGGCGTCCGGGTAAACCGGCGGCGGAAGGCGTAAATGTCAAAGGGATCGTGGAAGCGGTGCATGAGCGCACCTCAGTGTTGACGCGTCCGGATTTCTACGACGGCGTGAAACCTATTGCCGCCAACATCGACCAGATTGTCATTGTCTCCGCCATTTTGCCGGAGCTGTCGCTCAATATTATCGACCGTTATCTGGTGGCCTGCGAAACCTTGCAGATTGAGCCGATTATTGTGCTCAACAAGATAGACCTGCTGGACGACGAAGGTATGGAGTTCGTCAACGAGCAGATGGATATCTACCGCAATATCGGTTATCGCGTATTGATGGTTTCCAGCCATACTCAGGATGGGCTAAAACCGCTGGAAGAGGCGTTGACCGGGCGCATCAGCATTTTTGCCGGGCAGTCTGGCGTTGGTAAATCCAGCCTGCTGAACGCGTTGCTGGGGCTGCAAAAAGAGATCCTGACCAACGATGTCTCTGACAACTCGGGGCTCGGTCAGCACACCACGACCGCCGCTCGGCTGTATCACTTCCCGCACGGCGGTGATGTGATTGATTCCCCTGGTGTGCGTGAGTTCGGCCTCTGGCACCTGGATCCGGAACAAATCACTCAGGGTTTTGTCGAATTCCATGACTACTTAGGTCTGTGTAAATATCGCGATTGCAAACACGATACCGATCCGGGCTGCGCTATCCGGGAAGCGGTTGAGGAAGGAAAAATCGCGGAAACCCGTTTCGAAAACTATCACCGTATTCTGGAAAGCATGGCGCAGGTAAAAACGCGTAAAAACTTTTCTGATACGGATGACTGACAATTAAGCTAACCGTCGTTAGAATCGTCCCCTTTTTTTCAGGATCCGGCATGTAGGCCGGATCAGGAACGACAAAACAATGGCCTGGAGGCTACTTTGTTAAATTCATTTAAACTTTCGCTACAGTACATTCTGCCGAAACTATGGCTTACTCGCCTGGCGGGTTGGGGCGCAAGCAAGCGGGCAGGATGGCTGACAAAACTGGTTATCGATCTGTTCGTTAAATACTACAAGGTCGACATGAAAGAGGCGCAAAAGCCGGACACCGCCAGCTACCGCACCTTTAACGAATTCTTTGTCCGTCCGCTGCGTGACGAAGTACGCCCAATCGATACCGATCCGAATGTCCTGGTTATGCCTGCCGATGGCGTTATCAGCCAGTTGGGTAAAATCGAAGAAGATAAAATCCTGCAAGCCAAAGGCCACAACTATAGCCTCGAAGCCCTGCTGGCAGGTAACTACCTGATGGCGGACCTGTTCCGCAACGGTACGTTTGTGACCACTTACCTCTCCCCGCGTGACTACCACCGCGTACACATGCCGTGCAACGGTATTCTGCGTGAGATGATCTACGTGCCGGGCGATCTCTTCTCCGTTAACCATCTCACCGCTCAGAACGTGCCGAATCTGTTTGCCCGTAACGAACGCGTGATCTGCCTGTTCGATACCGAATTTGGCCCAATGGCGCAGATTCTGGTCGGTGCGACGATTGTAGGCAGCATTGAGACTGTCTGGGCGGGCACCATTACGCCGCCGCGCGAAGGCATCATCAAGCGCTGGACCTGGCCTGCCGGGGAAAACGACGGTTCTGTGGCACTGCTGAAAGGCCAGGAAATGGGTCGCTTTAAACTCGGTTCCACCGTTATCAACCTGTTTGCACCGGGTAAAGTGAATCTGGTTGAGCAACTGGAAAGCCTGTCTGTCACGAAAATTGGCCAGCCGCTGGCAGTATCTACCGAAACCTTTGTTACGCCAGACGCTGAACCCGCCCCGCTTCCTGCTGAAGAGATCGAAGCAGAACACGACGCCAGCCCATTGGTTGACGATAAAAAAGACCAGGTCTAATCCATCAAAGGAAACGCTGACGTGCGCCTGATTATCACTTTTCTGATGGCCTGGTGCCTCAGTTGGGGGGCGTACGCCGCGACGGCCCCCGATAGCAAACAAATCTCACAAGAACTGGAGCAGGCAAAAGCGGCGAAACCCGCGCAACCGGAAGTCGTAGAGGCGCTCCAGTCTGCCTTAAATGCGCTTGAGGAACGAAAAGGTTCCCTTGAGCGCATCAAGCAATATCAAGAAGTCATTGATAATTATCCGAAACTCTCCGCTACTCTGCGCGCACAATTAAACAACATGCGTGACGAGCCGCGCAGCGTGTCGCCGGGGATGTCTACCGACGCGCTGAATCAGGAAATTCTCCAGGTCAGCAGCCAGTTGCTGGATAAAAGCCGTCAGGCCCAGCAAGAGCAGGAGCGCGCCCGCGAGATTGCCGATTCGCTGAATCAACTGCCGCAACAGCAAACCGACGCCCGCCGTCAGTTAAATGAGATCGAGCGCCGCCTGGGAACGCTTACCGGCAATACTCCGCTCAATCAGGCACAAAATTTCGCGTTGCAGTCTGACTCCGCACGCCTGAAAGCGCTCGTTGATGAACTGGAACTGGCGCAGCTGTCTGCCAATAACCGCCAGGAATTAGCGCGCTTGCGCTCTGAGCTGGCTGAAAAAGAGAGCCAGCAACTGGATGCGTATTTGCAGGCCTTGCGTAATCAATTGAACAGCCAACGCCAGCTTGAGGCAGAGCGGGCGCTGGAAAGTACCGAATTACTAGCAGAAAACAGTGCCGATTTGCCGAAAGATATCGTCGCGCAATTCAAAATTAACCGCGAACTGTCGGCGGCTTTGAATCAACAGGCGCAGCGGATGGATCTCGTTGCCTCGCAACAGCGTCAGGCTGCCAGCCAGACGTTACAGGTCCGGCAGGCGTTGAATACGCTGCGTGAACAGTCGCAATGGCTGGGATCGTCCAATCTGCTCGGTGAAGCGTTGCGGGCGCAGGTGGCACGGCTGCCGGAAATGCCGAAACCACAACAGCTTGATACCGAAATGGCGCAGTTGCGTGTGCAACGGTTACGTTATGAGGATCTGCTTAATAAACAGCCGCTGCTACGGCAAATTCATCAGGCCGACGGTCAGCCGCTGACTGCCGAGCAAAACCGTATTCTCGAAGCACAGCTACGCACTCAGCGTGAGTTGCTGAACTCATTGTTGCAGGGTGGCGACACACTACTGCTGGAACTGACCAAGCTGAAAGTCTCTAACGGGCAACTGGAGGATGCGCTGAAAGAGGTGAACGAAGCGACGCACCGCTATCTGTTCTGGACCTCTGACGTGCGCCCGATGACCATCGCCTGGCCGCTGGAAATCGCCCAGGATCTGCGTCGTCTCATTTCGCTGGACACCTTCAGTCAGTTGGGCAAAGCCAGTGTGATGATGCTGACCAGCAAAGAGACGATTTTGCCGCTGTTTGGCGCGTTGATTCTGGTCGGTTGCAGTATTTACTCGCGCCGCTATTTCACCCGTTTTCTTGAACGTTCGGCGGCGAAAGTCGGTAAAGTGACTCAGGATCACTTCTGGCTGACGTTACGCACTCTTTTCTGGTCGATTCTCGTCGCGTCACCGCTGCCGGTGCTGTGGATGACGCTGGGTTACGGCTTGCGCGAGGCGTGGCCTTATCCGCTGGCGGTCGCGATTGGTGATGGCGTCACAGCCACCGTGCCGCTGCTGTGGGTAGTGATGATTTGCGCTACCTTTGCCCGCCCGAACGGCTTGTTTATCGCTCATTTTGGTTGGCCGCGCGAACGTGTTTCCCGTGGGATGCGCTACTACCTGATGAGCATCGGGCTTATTGTGCCGCTGATTATGGCGCTGATGATGTTCGATAACCTCGACGACCGTGAATTCTCCGGTTCGCTGGGACGGCTTTGCTTTATCCTCATTTGCGGTGCGCTGGCGGTGGTCACCCTCAGCCTGAAAAAGGCCGGGATCCCGCTGTATCTCAACAAAGAAGGCAGCGGCGACAATATTACCAACCATATGTTGTGGAACATGATGATTGGCGCGCCACTGGTTGCCATTCTGGCGTCGGCGGTGGGTTATCTGGCAACGGCACAGGCGCTGTTAGCGAGGCTTGAAACCTCGGTTGCCATCTGGTTCCTGCTACTGGTGGTTTATCACGTTATCCGCCGCTGGATGCTGATCCAACGACGCAGGCTGGCGTTTGACCGGGCGAAGCATCGCCGGGCAGAGATGTTAGCGCAACGTGCGCGTGGCGAAGAGGAAGCACATCATCACAGTAGCCCGGAAGGGGCAATTGAAGTCGATGAAAGCGAAGTCGATCTCGATGCCATCAGTGCGCAGTCCTTGCGGCTAGTGCGCTCAATTTTGATGTTGATCGCCCTGCTTTCGGTCATTGTTCTGTGGTCAGAAATCCATTCCGCTTTCGGCTTCCTCGAAAATATTTCGCTGTGGGATGTCACCTCCACGGTACAGGGCGTAGAAAGTCTGGAGCCGATTACCCTCGGTGCGGTGCTGATTGCCATTCTGGTGTTTATCATCACCACGCAGCTGGTGCGCAATCTGCCCGCGCTGCTGGAACTGGCGATTTTGCAGCACCTGGATTTAACGCCGGGTACCGGCTACGCCATCACCACCATCACCAAATATCTGCTGATGCTGATTGGCGGGCTGGTCGGCTTCTCGATGATTGGTATTGAGTGGTCGAAATTGCAGTGGCTGGTCGCCGCGCTCGGTGTTGGTCTCGGTTTTGGTTTGCAGGAAATTTTCGCCAACTTTATCTCTGGCCTGATCATCCTGTTCGAAAAACCGATTCGCATTGGCGATACGGTAACGATCCGCGATCTTACTGGTAGCGTGACAAAAATTAACACCCGCGCCACCACCATCAGCGACTGGGACCGTAAAGAGATAATCGTGCCGAACAAGGCGTTTATTACCGAGCAGTTTATCAACTGGTCGCTCTCTGACTCGGTCACGCGCGTGGTGTTGACGATTCCGGCCCCTGCCGATGCCAACAGTGAAGAAGTGACGGAAATCCTGCTCACCGCAGCGCGTCGCTGCTCGCTGGTGATCGACAACCCGGCACCGGAAGTCTTCCTGGTGGATCTGCAACAGGGGATTCAGATTTTCGAGCTGCGTATTTACGCCGCTGAGATGGGTCACCGTATGCCGCTACGCCATGAGATCCACCAGCTGATTCTGGCTGGCTTCCATGCCCACGGTATCGATATGCCATTCCCGCCCTTCCAGATGCGTCTGGAAAGCCTCAACGGTAAACAAACGGGGAGAACGCTGACGTCTGCGGGCAAAGGTCGTCAGACGGGAAGTTTGTAAGGTTTTGTGCCGGATGAACCCATCCGGCTCACAAACAAAACTGATAGCGCAAAAAAACTGCCACAGCCAGTAGCCGAAAATAGCCAGCGCGGTGGCGTACATAAACCAGCCGCGTTTTTTTCGCCACAAAGCGAACCAGAGAAAAGGGAAAAAGAGCGGTAACGTTATTATCACACCGACATCGCGAGTATCGTCATCTTCGAGATACATCAAAACATCACAGACGTTGTTAATCGCGCGTCCATCAATCATCCACTCTTTGTCCAGCGCGGAGGTAATGGTTATCCAGAGGAACGCCACAATGAACCAGATGCAGCACAAGCCAAACATGCGCGCACTCATGAGATAACCCGTAGTTTAATTTCGCTATAGCACATACGAAATCCCACTAATTCCCTGTCATTGCGCCCTATCGTCAGGCAGACGATAGGGCATCGGGTTATTCCACCGCCCACTGCGGATTTTTTGCCACTCTGCTGCAATAGTTCTGGTAAATCGCCATCGCTAACAGCGAGAAGAAGACAGGGCCGCCAATCATCCACAATGTGCTGTCCCAGTCTCCGGCTTCAACCACAGGCTGAATAATGGTGAAGACGTTCGCAAATGTCACCACCAGAACGACAACCACCGTCGCAATCATTGCCGACATACGCGTTTTGAAAATCACAAATGGTCTGTCGAGATCCTGACGTGCTTTAAAGAATGGGAAAGCCAGCGCGAGGAACAGGTAAGGAAGCGTCATAGACACGTTCGCCATCAGCGTCAGCTTGTTAAAGAACGCCGATGCGGTACCGCCACCAAACGAAACCAGCAGGATGAAGACAGTAACCAACCCGCACTGCATCCACATGGCGATAGACGGCATCCCCATCGCATTCAGGCGCGTCATCGGTTCCGGCCACAACGCTTTCGGCGTCCCCTGGATGATGGCTTTCAGCGGTGAATAGCAAAGCGTAAAGAACGCACCGGTATAAGCGAGGAACATCGAAAGTCCGGTAATACGCGCAAACCATACGCCCAGCGACAATGACGCTTCAGGTGACAAATGCAGTGCGTTACCCAGCGTCACCCCGAGGCTCTTCATCAGCACATAGGTAATATTGCCAAGGTTAACGGAACCATTACTTAATACCTGCTGCCAGTTTGTGCTGACGCCCCATAAAAATATTGCCAGCGAATAACCGATTGAAATAACAATAGCGGCAAAAACAATACCTTTGGCAAAGTTCTTTTCTGGATTTTCCGTTTTATCGACCAGACCACCAACCGCTTCAATTCCGCCATAGGCAAAAATAGCAAATACCACAAACGATAGCATTGCCAGACCGGACTGATAACCCGGGTTCGGTGATGCAAGGAAATTAATATCCTGCGCGAAATGCCCACCATTTAATAACAAAATAGTAATGCTTACTAACAGCAATACTAAATTCAGACACATTACTGCAATACCGCCCACCGCAGTAATGCGGGCAATTTTATTAATCCCCTTAGAAGCAACGACGGTGACCAGAATCATCCATGCCACTGCCAGCAGACCAACCACCTGCGTAGGCTCCAGTCCGGCAATACGCCAGTGCTGGGTCATGTCGCTACCATAGAGGAATGTTGAGAACGGTACCCAAACTTTCGCGGAGGTACTCACCATCCAGATGATATAAGAGGAAAACCACATAAACGTACCAATGAAGGCAAAACGTGGTCCGACACTATTATTCATCCAGGAATAGATACCACCTTCTTCTTTGCGATAAGCAGCTCCCATTTCAGCCATCATTAAGGCGAATGGAATAAAGAATAACAATGCAGAAAATATATAAAAGGGAATCGCACTATAACCCATTAAGTAATAAGCCGATGGGCTATTGGCAAATCCAAATACGGAAGTAAAGATCATCAATATGAGTCCTATCAGACTCATCTTTTTTATCGTGTGAGGCATGAAACCATCCTTCATTTCAGCGCGTGTATAAAACGCGCCCACTGAACTGCACTGCCCAACATTGAGCGGGCAGCGTAAAAACCAATACAGAATTGATACCTGGATGATATCAAATATCCAGTCTTAAATTGTGGCCTTTAGCGGAAAAATGAAAACATATGCTACAGAATGGCGCTTATCACGCCATTCTTCGCTGTTAATTCAGTAATTTTTCAGAATTATGCCCGGTCAACGCTAAAGGCGATGACTTCAGCCAGTGTCTCCGCACCCAGCGCCAACATCACCAGACGATCAACGCCTAATGCCACGCCGGAACAGTCAGGCATACCGACTTTCAAGGCTTCAATCAGATTCTGGTCAATGGGGTGCTGCGGCAAACCGCGCGCCGCGCGCTTACGGTTATCTTGTTCAAAGCGTTGTTGCTGCTCACGGGCATCCGTCAATTCATGGAAACCATTCGCCAGCTCAATACCTTTATAATAAACCTCAAAGCGTTCAGCGACCCGATGATCTTCGGTACTGATTTGCGCCAGTGATGCCTGGCTGGCTGGAAAGTGGTACACAAAGGTCGGTTTTTCTTTACCAATATTTGGCTCTACGCCAAAGGTAAACAGCAATTGTAGCAACGTGTCGCGGTCTTCTTCGGTATCAGCAACATTGCTCAAATCCAGTTTCGCTGCCACTTCCCGCAGTTGCGTTTTGTCGGCAGAGAGTGGGTCAATTTCCAGATAACGCAAGAAAGCTTGTTGATAAGAAAGGCTTTCTGCTGCCGGGCAGTCCAGTACCTGTTGTAAGAGGTCGTCCACCTCGTTCATCAACCGGTACATATCATAGTGCGGTCGATACCACTCAAGCATAGTGAACTCAGGGTTGTGATAACGCCCCATCTCTTCATTACGAAAGCTGCGGCACAGCTGGAATACCGGCCCACAACCGGCAACCAGCAGGCGTTTCATATGGTATTCCGGGCTGGTCATTAACCAGAGATTCATCCCCTGCGAATGCCCGGGGCCAACGAAACGTGTCTCAAACGGGACCAAATGAATATCGGTTACCGTCGCCTGGCTCATACAAGGCGTCTCCACCTCCAGCACTCCACGATCGGCAAAGAAACGACGGATCTCCGCCATAATCGCCGCGCGTTTTAATAAGTTAGGAATGGATGCGCTCGGCTGCCAGGATGCCGTTTCGCTCATAGTTAAATCTCCAGTTTTTGACAAGGGCACGAAGTCTACTCGCAACGCGACGGCGAGACAAATTTTACGCAGGAATCAAACAACGGTGGGCAGTGACTAAAAAAAGCACGATCTGATGGTTTAGTAATTAAATTAATCATCTTCAGTGATAATTTAGCCCTCTTGCGCACTAAAAAAATCGATCTCGTCAAATTTCAGACTTATCCATCAGACTATACTGTTGTACCCATAAAGGAGCAGTGGAATAGCGTTCGCAGACCGTAACTTTCAGGCACTTACCCTGAAGTACGGGGCTGTGGGATAAAAACAATCTGGAGGAATGTCGTGCAAACCTTTCAAGCCGATCTTGCCATTGTAGGCGCCGGTGGCGCGGGATTACGTGCTGCAATTGCTGCCGCGCAGGCAAATCCAAATGCAAAAATCGCACTAATCTCAAAAGTATACCCGATGCGTAGCCATACCGTTGCTGCAGAAGGGGGCTCCGCCGCTGTCGCGCAGGATCATGACAGCTTCGAATATCACTTTCACGATACAGTAGCGGGTGGCGACTGGTTGTGTGAGCAGGATGTCGTGGATTATTTCGTCCACCACTGCCCAACCGAAATGACCCAACTGGAACTGTGGGGGTGCCCATGGAGCCGTCGCCCGGATGGTAGCGTCAACGTACGTCGCTTCGGCGGCATGAAAATCGAGCGTACCTGGTTCGCCGCCGATAAGACCGGCTTCCATATGCTGCACACGCTGTTCCAGACCTCTCTGCAATTCCCGCAGATCCAGCGTTTTGACGAACATTTCGTGCTGGATATTCTGGTTGATGATGGTCATGTTCGCGGCCTGGTAGCAATGAACATGATGGAAGGCACGCTGGTGCAGATCCGTGCTAACGCGGTCGTTATGGCTACTGGCGGTGCGGGTCGCGTTTATCGTTACAACACCAACGGTGGCATCGTTACCGGTGACGGTATGGGTATGGCGCTAAGCCACGGCGTTCCGCTGCGTGACATGGAATTCGTTCAGTATCACCCAACCGGTCTGCCAGGTTCCGGTATCCTGATGACCGAAGGTTGCCGTGGCGAAGGCGGTATTCTGGTCAACAAAAATGGCTACCGTTATCTGCAAGATTACGGCATGGGCCCGGAAACTCCGCTGGGCGAGCCGAAAAACAAATATATGGAACTGGGTCCACGCGACAAAGTCTCTCAGGCCTTCTGGCACGAATGGCGTAAAGGCAACACCATCTCCACGCCGCGTGGCGATGTGGTTTATCTCGACCTGCGTCACCTCGGCGAGAAAAAACTGCATGAACGTCTGCCGTTCATCTGCGAACTGGCGAAAGCGTACGTTGGCGTCGATCCGGTTAAAGAACCGATTCCGGTACGTCCGACCGCACACTACACCATGGGCGGTATCGAAACCGATCAGAACTGTGAAACCCGCATTAAAGGTCTGTTCGCCGTGGGTGAATGTTCCTCTGTTGGTCTGCACGGTGCAAACCGTCTGGGTTCTAACTCCCTGGCGGAACTGGTGGTCTTCGGCCGTCTGGCCGGTGAACAAGCGACAGAGCGTGCAGCAACTGCCGGTAATGGCAACGAAGCGGCAATTGAAGCGCAGGCAGCTGGCGTTGAACAACGTCTGAAAGATCTGGTTAACCAGGATGGCGGCGAAAACTGGGCGAAGATCCGCGACGAAATGGGCCTGGCTATGGAAGAAGGCTGCGGTATCTACCGTACGCCGGAACTGATGCAGAAAACCATCGACAAGCTGGCAGAGCTGCAGGAACGCTTCAAGCGCGTGCGCATCACCGACACTTCCAGCGTGTTCAACACCGACCTGCTCTACACCATTGAACTGGGCCACGGTCTGAACGTTGCTGAATGTATGGCGCACTCCGCAATGGCACGTAAAGAGTCCCGCGGCGCACACCAGCGTCTGGACGAAGGTTGCACCGAGCGTGACGACGTCAACTTCCTCAAACACACCCTCGCCTTCCGCGATGCTGATGGCACGACTCGCCTGGAGTACAGCGACGTGAAGATTACTACGCTACCGCCAGCTAAACGCGTTTACGGTGGCGAAGCGGATGCAGCCGATAAGGCGGAAGCAGCCAATAAGAAGGAGAAGGCGAATGGCTGAGATGAAAAACCTGAAAATTGAGGTGGTGCGCTATAACCCGGAAGTCGATACCGCACCGCATAGCGCATTCTATGAAGTGCCTTATGACGCAACTACCTCATTACTGGATGCGCTGGGCTACATCAAAGACA
>ERZ1035048.310-NODE-310-length-15793-cov-9.128288_pt1 | contig 15793 bp, 11 predicted proteins | sample MGYA00520587_ERZ1035048 | MGnify/ENA primary metagenome ERZ1035048 (study PRJEB33766, sample SAMN09781693) | gut metagenome | biome: gut microbiome | host: Homo sapiens | place: Madagascar | study: EMG produced TPA metagenomics assembly of the PRJNA485056 data set... | reverse complement strand
GTCTTAACGATACCGTTGTTGTCTTCGAAACCTAAGCCAACACGGTAAGGCATATCCTTCAAGCCACCCTGTATGCTGATGTTGTGGTTGGTAGAGATGGCAGTGCGGAAAATCTCGTCCTGCCAATCGGTGTCGGCTGTACCCAAAGCTTTTGTATCATAGCCTAAAGAGGTAAGAGCCTGCTTGTACTCGCCAGCATTCATTACCTCATATTTCTTCTGGATGGTTGACAATGTAATATCACCATTATAGGTAACGGTAGGTCTCTGACCGGCACGTCCCTTCTTGGTGGTGATGATGATGACACCATTAGAAGCACGAGAACCATAGATGGCTGTTGCCGAAGCGTCCTTCAATACAGTGAAGCTTTCGATATCGCTTGGGTTAATCATCGCCAAGATGTTACTTGCACCCTTCAGGTTGTTATTATCAATAGCCAAACCATCGATGACATAGAGAGGGTCGTTAGAAGCAGTCAGGGAGGCACCACCACGGATACGAATCTGTGCTCCAGCACCAGGCTGACCACCGGCTGTCTGTACATCTACACCAGCTATCTTACCTACCAACATATCAGAGGCACTGCTTGTGATACCCTTTGACAGCTCGTCTGGCTTGATGGCAGTAACCGAACCCGTCAAGTCGTTTTTCTTTGCACGACCATAACCGATGACAACAACCTCATTCAAGGCTTTCTCATCATCTGCCATGGTAATAACCATGTTCTTGGATGCTTGTACGGTCTTAGGATTCATACCTAGATAGGTAATAGTTAGCTTAGTACCAGGAGCTGCATCGACAGAGAAGTTACCATCCATGTCGGTAATGCCCACAGCCTTACCGTTCACTGTAATGGTAGCACCCATGACAGGCTCACCAGAAGCATCTTTCACTTGTCCCTTAATGGCATTTGACTGCGCAAAGGAACTTGCTGTCAGAAGAAGACCACTTGCAAGGGTCAACGCTCTGAGAGGCAATTTAAATTTTACCTGCTTCATCATTTGCTTGATTTTTAAGTCTGCAACTAGCCTTTACCTAGAAGGGTTTCGAATGCCTCATGTACCTAAAAGCGTACCTAAAGGGGGCTTGATTTGGTCTAAAAGACTCACCGCCTCCACCTTTTTTCGGTTCACTATCTCAGCATATACTTGCGTGGTCGTGATGTTTTGATGACCCAACAGTTTGCTGGTGGTATAGAGGTCCACTCCCATCGTCAGCAAGGTGGTGGCAAAGGTGTGGCGAGAGACATGAAAGGTTACAGGCTTTTCAATGCCCGCCTCCCTAGCCCATTGCTTCATTCGGTAATTGACAGAGAAATACGATGGCAACGAAAAGACCTTGTCTTCTACCCTAGCCTGTCCCCTTGTAGGCATCCATGCCAAGGCATTCTCCGACAAGGGTATCGTCACCACATGGCGACTCTTCACCATCTGCTTGCTAATATAGTATCCCTCTGTACCCTTCCCGATATCAGCCCATCGCAACGACCTTACATCACTAAGGCGCAAGCCACAGAAACAAGCAAAGAGGAAGGCGCATTTCACGGTATCAGCCTTGCACGGCGTAACCATCAGCAATTTGATTTCCTCTATGCTGAGATAACAACGCTTACTCTCTTGCTTGCTGAGCATTTTGCGTTCTTCTTTCTTTAATAGTTTAGTGGGATTCTTGGGTATGATGCCTTCTCTCACAGCCTCATTCAATACGGTAACAAACGTGTTGAAATAGAGTCTGGCTGTACCCTTAGCCAAATCTTTCTCATGATGTTCGCCCCGCATGGGCACATCCGTACCAATGGTCTTGGCATGAGCCAGATACTGCACCCAACCTTCACAATACGTCTTGTCCAGTTGTGCCATGCGGATATTCTCACCCTTGTATCTTATCAAATGCAAGAGGGTATGCTGGATGTTGGCAGCATGACTGCCACTCTGTCCTTGCTGTCTTTTTTGGTCTGCATATAGCAACATCCAGTCTTTTAAGAGCATATCCTTGGTCTTCATCTCTCGCTGATAGTTACCGTGGCTCATACTCCACTCTTTGATTCGCTCACATCGGATGAGGATGGCAGTGCGCAAAGTAGCTTCATTCTTTGCCTTTGCCTCCTTGTCACTTCCCCTTTTGTCATCTACCAGCAACAATCCCTTCAACCGCTCATAGGTATAGCCCCTACCCTTGCTTCCAGCTTGATAAGTACGGAGATAGATAGCCTTGTTGCCATTCTTCAAAGGTTTCACCCAAATCTTGATGGGTTCCTTCGCTTTTGTTTTAGTTCTCTTTTTCGCCATAATCTTTACTGTTTCGTCTGTGCAAAATTATACGGAAAAACTATCTTCTTCAAGTCTTTCAAGTTAAAGTACCTAAAGATGTACCTAAAGAAACAACTTAACGAGTAGATGCAAACGATTGCACAAATCGTTTGCATCTGGTTGCTTCTTTATTCTCTTTCTATCCACTCTTCCTTTTATTTGATATTTGTATTATCGAGAGGAAATTTATGTAAAATAAGCCGCTTTCTTTGTCTGCAAAAGTACGAAAAATCCTTGTAACTGACAAATATCTCCTTTATTATTAAAAAACTTGAAATCATTTGGTAGTCGTTCTTTGTCAATCAGCAAACTACTCTTATGCAGAATATGCTGTTCGAGACTACACCAAGCCGATGGGAGTTGCTACCTACAAGACGTTGGATGACATGCCAGAAAGATTACGCAAGGCTTTGCCAGATATGAAGAAAATGATGGACTTGCTAAAAAACAAGAAAGAATAATATCCCCCCTAAACATTTATATAATAAAGAATAAGAAGCTTTCTTTGCGCTCGTTTGCATTTTCTTTGCAGATTGAAGCTAACAATCTTCTATATGAAACAAGAAATTGAACAAAAAGAATTAGGCATGGGAAACTTCCAAGGTTATCCATCTTTGTTGAGACAAATCAAGCATCGTGTTTCTTTTGCCCAACAAAAAGCCATGTACGCAGCAAACAAGGAGTTGACCATGGTTAAAGTTGGAAATATCCCAATTGCGCAATCAATGATTGCGCAATTAGGAAACGCCCCGACCGAACTACCTATCAAGCACTTATCTTGGACTCACAATATCATTCTCATACAGCAAGTAAAAAATATTCAAGCAAGATATTGGTACATGATACAATGCATTATAGGGCATTGGCAGACAAGATACTTAACAGAGGCCATCAAGCTCGATTATTATGAAATGAGGAAATGTGGAATATCCTTCTCTGCCCAGATATATTTTTCTCCCTACCCACGCAAGAATTTTTCCGTGGGCAGGGAAAAATAAAAGTGGGTACAGGGACGGAAAAAATGAAACCAAATTCCTCGAAAATTACAGACGGACGAAGAAGCGCTTCTTTGCAACTTAACGATGCGATTCGTTAGAGCTTATAATGTGCTTTCTTTGAGGAATTAGTCTTTCAGACAACCGATAGGAACCACAAATACACCATCTTTTCTTCGATAAGCAAAATCGCCTGTTCCCGTGAGTACCATCATGAAGGAAGGCTCATTCATTTTTTCTGTATTAATTTTGCCTGCAAGAGTTAGAAGATTTGCAGCACCCTCGTTGATGAGTTTATCGCCACCTAATTTTACTTCAACAAGTCCATATTTTCCATTGCGCAGATGCACCACGGCATCACATTCCAACCCGTTTTTATCACGATAATGATACACTTCTCCATCCAAAGCGTCAGCAAAGACTCGTAAATCTCGAACACAAAGGGTTTCAAAAAAGAGTCCCATCGTATTGAGATCATTGATAAGATCTTTAGGACCTAATCCCAATACTGCCGTTCCTATAGATGGATCAATGAAGTAACGGGTATTTGCCGTACGGATAGACGTCTTAGAGCGCAGGTTAGGATTCCAGGCTTCAGAATCTTCTATGACAAATATCTTGCGCAAAGCTTCCAAATAGCTGCCTGCGGTCTTCACGCTAATTTCATTTTCATCATTTGTCATCATATCTGCCACAATCGTGCCAATTGTTGCTTGCGAACCTTGATTCCGGGCGTATGAACGCAAAAGCAATCTGGTGGTTGTAGCGTTGCGATTCACTCCATCCACACGCGAAACATCTTTTTTGATGACTGCATCTACATAATCAAAGGCTTGCTCCAAGGCAGCTTTATCTTGTAAACTACAAGCAAATGGCCATCCACCTCGACAAATGAGATACGCCAGGTCGTCTATCTTCAGTTTGTTAATAGCAACTATCTTTTCTGGTGTTTCAAATAGATTTGCCAAACTTACCTTTCCATTTGATTCACCTGACTCATAAAGACTCATAGGGCGCATAGTTAGCCAACTGAATCGCCCTGTTCCTGAATGATGCATATCCTTTTCATCAGCCGGAACTGCGGAACCAGTCAAGACAAACTGTCCTACGTCATGACGATGGTCAACTTCAAATCTGATGGCATCCCAAAGTTTGGGTGCCAGTTGCCATTCATCAATAAGCCTTGGCGTTTCGCCCTCCAATAAAACAGAAGCATCTATCTCTGCCATCTGTAGATTGGTTTCCAATGAGGCAGGATTATCCATATACAGGATACTATTGGCCTGCTGTTCGGCGGTGGTAGTTTTTCCACACCATTTGGGACCTTCTATCAAAATAGCTCCCTTGCTTGCCAATTTCTTTGCCAGCATTTGGTCTGCAATTCTATGTTTGTATTCCATATTTCAAATATTTGTTAATTCGCATGCAAAGATACAACTTTTTTTCAATATTTCCTCAGTTGGCTGGATTTTATTTCCTCAGTTGGCCGAATTTCGTTTCCTCAGTTGGCTGAATTTCGTTTCCTCAGTTGGCTGAATAATACCTCAAAGCGGAAATAGGTGAGCCCAAGATACTATGGGTATAAGTCAAAATGTCAGTCATCATGTAGATGTAATTCCACTTTATGCCATGAGTAATTTGTGCAAACGTTTGCATGATTTATTCACTTGATTTGCATCAATTAATGATACAGGCTAATCAAAAATATCGTATCTTTGCCACCGTAATAACAATACAAACCTATACGATAAAATAGATTAACAATCAAAAGTATATTAACATGAAGAAATTATATTTCACCCTCCTCGCCGCAATGGCACTCACTCTCGGAGCTTGTTCAAGTAGCAACGACCCTGATATACCAGAGCCAACACCTACTCCTACTCCTACCCCAACTCCAGAACCAGAACCTACCCCCGGTCTGACTTCTCAAGGATGGCCAAGCGACTATAGCGGCGTTATGCTGCAAGGATTCTCATGGGATTCTTACAATGAATCACAATGGAAGGTCTTAGCCAACCAAGCCGAAGATATGAAAAACTATATCGACCTTGTTTGGCTTCCACAAAGCGGAAAATGTGCTGAAACAGTACAGGTAATGGGCTATAAGCCATATTATTATTTCAATCAGAACTCTTCTTTCGGAACAGAGACAGAACTCAGAAACCTGATTACCAAATTTAAAGCTAACGGTATCGGTGCGATAGCAGATGTGGTCATCAACCATCGCAACACAGAGGGTTGGTTTAACTTCCCTGCAGAGACATACAAGGGCGTGACCTATCAGATGCAATCTACAGACATCTGCAAAGATGATGATCAAGGAAAAACTGCAACACAAGCAGCAACCGATGGAGTAAGCCTCAGCAACATCAACGATGAAGGAACAGACTTTGATGACTGCCGCGACCTGGATCACAAGAGCGCAAACGTACAAAAGATTATGAAAGCCTATGTGGATTACCTCAAGAACGATTTAGGTTATATTGGTTTCCGCTATGATATGGTAAAAGGTTTCGATGGCAGCCATGTTGCCGACTATAATGATGCCGTAGGTGTAGAATATTCTGTTGGCGAATATTGGGATGGTAACGAAAAGATAGAAAGTTGGATAAACAGAACCAACAAGAAGAGCGCAGCCTTCGACTTCCAGTTCCGTTATAATGTTCGTGACGCTATCGGCGTAAAAGACAACAAGATTGTTTCAGCTCCAAACTGGACAAAATTGAAAAGCGATTACAATCTTATGCACGATGCCAATTATCGTCGTTATGCAGTTACTTTCGTCGAGAATCACGACATGCAATACCGTTCTGAAAAGGAGCAGCAGGATCCTCTTAAGCGGGATACGCTTGCAGCCAATGCCTATATGCTCGCCATGCCGGGAACTCCTTGTGTGTTCCAGCCACACTGGAGAGATTACAAGCCGGAGTTGAAGGAGATGATTGCTGCTCGTAAATATGCTGGTATCACCAATATGAGCAATTACGCAAACATGAAATGCCAGAATACTTTATATGTCAATGAAGTGACTGGTACTAAGCACAAACTTCTTGTGGCTGTAGGTAATGATGCAGCAGGATATGCAGGAGAAACAGGCTATACAAAGATTCTTTCCGGTTATCACTATGCCTATTTTCTCTCTAATGATGCAGAAACCTCTTGGACCGACGTGCCTTCCGGCTCATACGAGGAAGGTTTCAAGACCACACTTACTGCAGTTAGCCAGACAGAGGGAGCCAAATTGGTTTATACCTTGGATGGCTCTACCCCTAATGCAAAGAGCACAACTGTAGAAAGTGGTAAGGAAATCAGCATCAATGGTACTTGTACCTTGAAGGTTGGATTGCTGCTTGTGAATGGTGAAGTTAGAAATATCGCCACTCATCAATATACGATTGAGAAGTTCAAGGCATATAAATTTATGGTTTATGTGAATGCCGATGCTGTGAAATGGAGTCCATTATACTGCTATACATGGAAGAAAGCTCCATCTGTTGAGTGGCCTGGTGAAAAGATGACAGAAACAAAGACCATCGGTGGTAAGACATGGTACTACAAGGAAGTCAGCATTGATAATGCAACCGAGGTGGTAAATGTCATATTCAATAATGGTAGTGGTACAGGTAAGCCGCAGACTGTAGATATAACAAGTCTCACCAGTACGGCTTACTTTGAAATCGAAACATCCAAGGAAGGATTGAAATATAAAGTGAAGGATGTTACAGCAGAATACAATAAATAGCATTTAGTTTAGGCATACAATTTTTATTAGTTAGTTGGTTTTGTTTTAGGTTTAAAAGAGGTATTCCCAAAAAGCGTTTTCGGGCAATACCTCTTTTGCTATTTTATAAAGTCAAGAAACCGCATTAAGCAAGGTTGCATTGCCCAAATTACGACCCTCAGTTTGGGCACTTATTGCCCGCCTCGTGAGCAACGGTTGCTCATCTCATGTTCATCGGTTCCCCATCACGTGATCCCCGAGGGACCGTTTGAAGGGCATAGCAGGAACTTCTCATGCATACTGAATACAAATCCACTTCGCAAAGAAGCGGTCGCTTACTAAATAACCATTAGGAGTCTTGCTTACCAACTGCTTATCCACCAATGCCTTCAACGCAGTTTTCACGCTGCTCGTAGCAGGAAGCTGATGGGATCTGATAAACTGCTGACTCAAAGGCGAACTCACCAGTCCCTCTCGAGCTATTGCCAATAGAAGCAACTGCTGATTCTCCGTAAGCCAGGCACAATAGTTCTGATAAGCCATCGCCTGTTCATCTATCAACTCCTGAACCACCTCATCTACCAATGACTTCGTAATCTCAGAAGAACCATGCTCATAAATGCCATGCAATATTGCCTGCACATACCACGTTACACAATCCGACTGCTGATAGATATAAGAAAAGGTGGATTCATCTATTGACCTGTGCTGAGAAGACAGAAGGCGATTGGCAAATTCCAAATACACCTGCTCTTCGATACAAGGCAAAGACAACACCAAAGAACTCTGGAAGAAAGGACGGTTGGCAGACAGAAACATCTCCTGCATCATGTGCTGCTGACTGCCAGAAAATACGAAATATACATTCGGCAAAAACTGGATATAAGAACGAATCATTGCCTCTACCCCATCCTCAGGATAGTTTAATATCTGCTGAAACTCATCTATGGCGATGTAGCAGCGCTTACCTGACTGCTTCAAATACTCAAATATTCGCTTCAAACTCTCCTTACCCTCACTCGGCTTTAAATCTAAAGAAAAAGTAGGAATTCCTGTCAGTTCATCTATCGTCAAAGTAGGTCGCCAACTACTGAAGAACTCCTGAACTTTACGAAGGGCCGATTGAGAAACCGTATCAAGTTTTCCGATGATTTCAGAAGCCATAATTTGCACCATTTGCTCCAGGTTTTTGGTGGCAAAAATATCGAGGTAGAAACATTTCACCCCTTCATATTGCTCCTCCATCTGATGAAAAACATGATGTATCAAGCCCGTCTTACCCATACGACGAGGGGCGACAAGCGTGATGTTACGCTCATTATGCAGCGTAGAAATCATCTTCTCGGTTTCTTTCTGGCGGTCGCAAAAATACTCTGCTCCTTTATAACCATACACAACAAAAGGATTGTTCAATGTTGCCATATCTCATCATTATTCATTACACAAATAACCATTGCGCTTTTTACGCAACGCAAATTACGCAATAAAAAACGAGATAGCCAAATGTTTTCGAGATTTTTAATAATAATTACACGAAAACTGACTGCTTCAAATACGTTCTATCTCGGGGTGCGCTCTATTTTCAATACCTGATCACAATAATCTACTACGGCAGGGCGATGCGTGATGAAGATAACGGTCTTATCATGCGAAGCCAAGATATTCTGAAGGAGTTGACGCTCGGTTTCTGGATCCAATGCACTCGTAGCCTCATCAAAAAGCATGATGCTGCGATTGCGCAACAGACTTCGGGCTATGGCAATACGCTGTGCCTGTCCTTCACTCAAACCTCCTCCCTGCTCGCTGCAAACCGTATCGAGTCCTTGTGGCAATTCCATCACAAAGTCGGCGCAACTCGTATGCAAGGCTGCCTGCATCTCCTCATCAGTTGCATTCAACTTGCCTAATCTCAGATTATCACGGATGGTTCCACTCATCAGGGTATTGCCCTGAGGAACATATACGAAGTTGCAACGGTGGCGAGGCGACAGTTCTCCCTGCTTTTTCGACGAATGATAAATCTCAACTTTTCCATGCTGAGGACGGAGCAAGGCCAAAAGCAGACGGATCAGCGTAGTTTTTCCTGCACCCGTTTCTCCCAAAATAGCCGTACAGCTGCCCGGACGGAAATCAAAACTCAGATGATTGATGATATTCTTCTTGTCCAATGGCTGGTTCTGATACAAGATTTTTTCCTCTGGAGAAGCCTCAGCCAGCTTATAACTGTAGCAGACATCCTGCAATCGGATGCCGCAAGGCGAAGGAATCAGGATTGGCTCTCCCTGTTCCTCCAGCGGATTTTCCTCCAGTTCCATCAGTCGCTCTGCTGCCGTAAAGACACTCACGAAGGCAGGAACCAACTTGGTAAGGTTTCTTGCCGGAACCTGTATCTTATTGACCAACTGCAGGAAAGCCGTCATGCCTCCGAAGCTCAGACTGCCGGCACTCATACGAATGGCCGCCCAAAGAAAAGCCACGAGATAACCTAAGGCAAAACCGAAGTTGACTATCAGATTACTGAACACGCTAAACATCGTACGCTTCACCACGTGTCCACGCAATTCCTTCTGTGTATTCTCAAGTTTATCCACCATCGCATCATCCTTCTCCAAGGTCTTGATGAGCATACGATGCTGGATAGTTTCCTGCAGCACACTCTGCACCTTACTGTCTGAATCACGCACCTGGCGGGTCAGTTGGCGCATCTTTCCCACATAGATTTTGGAGAAAGCCAAGAAAATCGGAATCATGATGACGATAACGATAGAGAGCACCTTGTCCATCGAGAAAAGATAGAAGAAGGCACCAAGAAACATCGCTAATACGCTCAGCGTATTCGGTATGGTCTCCGTCAGGAAATTCACCACATTGCTCACGTCCGTCTCCAGTCGGTTGAGCACATCTCCCGAATGCATCTTTTCCCTACCGTGCCATTCAGAACGGAGGATACGATCGAGCATGCGCTGCTGCATACGGTTTTGCGCCTTGATGCCCAAGAGATTACGAATCCAGACGGAAGAAACATTCAGGGCGAAGTCGGCAAGAATCAAGAAGCCCATGAGAGCAACAGCCCAATAGATATCGCCTTCCACCACATGAGAAGCAACATCTATGGCACGCTTAACCGCCCAAACCTGTGCCAGACTCACACCCACCGAGAGCAAACCCACGGAAGCATTGAGGACAGCCTGCAACTGGTTGCCCCGCCATGCCTGCCAAAGCCAAATCAGCAAGGTCTTGGCATCATACTTAAACTTTGGAACCTTGAATATCTTCATCCATCTAAGCATTTGAATTCTTCACTCTTCCCTCTTCACTCTTCACTTAAATTCATCTCTCCCTCTGGTCAGCGCCCCACATCAGTTTCTCTCTCAGCGTAGAGAAATAACGCTGGTTGCGCTGCTTCACGATTTTGATAGAATGCGCAGCTTTGCGGATGACGAGACTGGTTTCCTCCGTCATTCGCTCGCTTCTTCCATCGATAGCCACGAGATAATTATGACTGCGACTCTCGATGTCCAGTTGGATTTCAGCCGTATCATTGATTACGATAGGACGGATATTGAGACTGTGCGGAGCAACAGGAGTGAGACAGAGACTTCCACTCTGCGGGATGATAATAGGTCCGCCATTGGAGAGATTATAGGCAGTAGAACCCGTAGGCGTGGTAACGATCAGACCATCCGCCTGATAGGTAACCAAGAATTCCCCATCCACATGAGTACGGATGGAAATCATGGAAGCATCATCACGCTTCAAAACGGCAATATCATTGAGGGCAAAAGGATTGCCAGCCAATACGCCGCCCCTCGCCTCTACCTGGATAACCGCATGTTCCTCTATCTGGCATTCCCCAGCATAGAGGCTGTCCAGTGCAGTCTCTATTTCGCTTGGCAACACATCAGCCAGGAATCCCAATCGGCCCATGTTGATACCGATGATAGGAGTTCCCTTCGCCCCCACCTTACTGGCAGCCTTGAGGAAGGTTCCGTCGCCGCCCATGGAGATGACGTAATCCACATCGAAGTTGTAATCCTCGAAGACACCCGCCACCTTCACATCCAGATGGAGGTCGCGCACGAGAAAGTCGTAATAAGCATTCTCCACATAGATCTCAGCCTTCTTCTTTTCCAGAAAAGCCAGGATAGTTTCGATGGAAACCGACTTCTTAGCCTGGTATTCATTGCCAAATATTGCAAATTTCAAATGTTGTTCTGCCATTTGTTTTGTCATTTCAATTATTATTGTTACTTTTGCAAAGGTAATAATATAAATCGAATTATTCAACAAAAAAGATAAAATTATGGCAAAGGTATATGAATTTCTTGCCAATGGCTTCGAGGAAATCGAAGGTTTGGCTCCTGTTGACATCCTCCGCAGAGGAGGCGTAGATATCAAGACGGTCAGCGTTACCGGTAGTGAATTTGTGGAAACTTCCCACGGAGTTACCATCAAAGCCGACCTCCGTTTCGAGGATGTTGAGAGTTTTGAAGATGCCGATATGCTGATGATTCCTGGTGGAATGCCGGGCAGCACCAACCTCAATGAGCATGAGGGAGTACGCCAGGCACTCATCGCCCAACACAAGGCAGGCAAACGTGTAGGTGCCATCTGCGCAGCGCCTATGGTATTGGCCAGCACAGGCATACTCGACGGCAAGAAAGCTACCTGCTATCCTGGTTTCGAACAGTATTTCAATGCCAGCACAGAATATACAGGCACCCTCTTCCAGGAAGACGGCAATGTGATTACAGGTGAAGGTCCTGCAGCCACCCTTCCTTATGCCTACCAGATATTGAGTTATTTCGTGAGCAAGGAAACCGTGGCTGCCCTGCAGGACGGAATGATGTATGATCATCTCATGAAGAGCAAGTAAAAAGAAAAATATGGATTACGTAATTATAGTAGCCGGTGGCAAAGGTCTCCGCATGGGAAGTGAAATTCCCAAGCAGTTCTTGCCAGTAGCAGGCAAGCCTATCCTGATGCGCACCATCGAGCGCTTTCATGAATACGATGAGCATCTGAATATCATCTTGGTATTGCCGGAGAGCCAGCAGGAATACTGGCACCAGCTCTGCGAGGAGCATCATTTCGACATCAAGCATCAGATTGCCAATGGTGGCGACACCCGTTTCCAGTCTTCGAAAAACGGACTTGCACTCATCCCCGATGGAGAGGACGGTGTGGTAGGAATCCATGATGGTGTGCGCCCATTCGTCTCTACCGACGTCATCAGCGAATGCTACGAGACGGCACGCGAGGAATATGCAGCCATCCCTGTCTATGCGGTGACTGAAACCCTGAGATATATTGACAAGCGTGGCGGTGGCAAGAATGTGCTCCGTGATGATTATCGCATCGTGCAGACTCCACAGACCTTTGACATCAGTTTGGCAAAACAGGCCTTCAACCAGGGTTACAAGGAACAGTTTACCGACGATGCATCCGTTGTAGAAAGTCTCGGCTGTCAGGTAGCGATGGTGGATGGAAATCGAGAGAATATCAAGATCACCACCCCATTCGACATCAAGATCGCTGAAGCATTGTTATCAGAATAAGAACAAGAGAATTCTTCTCTCTTCACTTAAAAATATGAGTAGTATTTTAGACCAAGACATCATGTTCCTGCCTGGCGTAGGACCCAAAAAGAAAGAGATACTGAGCAAGGAGCTCGGTATCAGCTCCTATGGTGACTTGCTGGAATACTACCCTTATAAATATGTAGATCGTTCGAGGATTTTCCACATCAGCGAACTCACCCCCGACATGCCTTATGTCCAGATCAAAGGCCGAATACTAAGTTACGAGGAGTTTGATACTGGCAAACGCAACAAGCGTCTTGTTGCCCATTTCTCCGATGGCTTCGGCGTGGTCGATTTAGTCTGGTTCCGCAGTTCCCAGTACATTCTCAAGACCTATCATGTAGGTACCGAATACATCGTCTTCGGCAAACCAGCCCTCTTTGGCGGCCGCTATCAGTTTGCCCATCCAGACATGGATGATGCCAGCAACCTGCAGATTTCAGAAATGGGAATGCAACCTTTCTATAATACCACCGAAAAGATGAAGAAGTACGGATTCTCCTCCCGCACCATTGAGAAGCTCACCAAGACTTTGGTAGGACTGCTTCCTCAATTACCCGAGACATTACCCGACTCCATCACCTCCCGCCTGCATCTGATTTCCCGCGATGAAGCCTTCCGCTTCATCCACTATCCGCATACCCATCAGGAGATGCAGAAAGCACAGGTGCGACTCAAGTTTGAGGAACTCTTCTATGTGCAACTTAATATATTAAGGTACGCGAGCGACCAGCGGCGCAAATACCGTGGCTACATCTTCAACCGAATCGGCGACATCTTCCATGATTTCTATGCCCACCATCTTCCTTTCGAACTCACGGGCGCACAGAAACGGGTGATGCATGAAATCCGTGCCGATATGTGCAGCGGCCGACAGATGAACCGGTTGCTGCAGGGCGACGTGGGTTCTGGTAAAACCCTCGTGGCGCTGATGACCATGCTCATCGCCCTCGACAACGGTTATCAGGCCTGTCTGATGGCTCCTACCGAAATCCTTGCCGAACAGCACTTGCAGACCATCCGTGAATTTCTCAAGGGGATGGACATCCGGGTGGAACTGCTCACGGGTATGGTGAAGGGAAAGAAGCGCAAGGAAGTGCTCGATGCTCTGATTCGTGGAGATGTCCAGATATTGGTGGGCACACATGCCATCCTCGAAGACCCCGTGATGTTCGCCCATCTCGGCGTAGCAGTCATCGACGAGCAGCATCGTTTCGGAGTTGCCCAGCGTGCCCGCCTATGGGCAAAGAGCGAGAATCCGCCTCATGTATTGGTGATGACCGCCACGCCTATCCCGAGAACCTTGGCGATGACCATCTATGGCGATCTCGATGTGAGTGTGATAGACGAACTTCCGCCAGGTAGAAAACCCATCCAGACTTTGCATAAGTTTGACAACCAGTTGACCAGCCTCTACCAGAGCATCCGCCGTCAGATCAATATGGGCAGACAGGTTTATATCGTCTTCCCGCTGATCAAGGAGAGCGAAAAGAGCGACCTCAAGAACTTAGAGGAAGGATTTGAAACGCTGAAGGAAGCCTTCCCGGAATTCCGCCTCAGCAAGGTACACGGACAGATGAAACCGGCAGAGAAGGAAGAAGAAATGGAGCATTTCGTGAAGGGCGAGACGCAGATATTGGTAGCCACCACCGTGATAGAAGTGGGTGTGAATGTGCCCAATGCCTCCGTGATGGTTATCCTCGATGCACAGCGCTTCGGACTTGCCCAACTCCACCAGCTCAGAGGCAGAGTGGGACGAGGTTGCGACCAGAGTTACTGCATCCTCGTCACCAACTATAAGTTGTCGGAGGAAACCCGCAAACGCATTGATATCATGTGTGATACGAACGATGGATTCCGCATCGCCGAAGCCGATCTCAAGTTCAGAGGACCGGGCGATTTGGAAGGAACCCAACAGAGCGGAATGGCTTTCGACCTGAAGATAGCCAATATTGCAAGAGACGGACAGATTGTACAGTTGGCACGCACAGAAGCACAGACCATCATCGATGCCGACCCACATTGCAATCTGCCTCAGAATGCCCTGCTCTGGAACCGACTGAAAGAAATGAAGAAAACCCATATCAATTGGGCTGCAATCAGTTAGGGAAACCATGACCGGGATTAAAAAAGAGGATTAAAAAGAGAATAACTGAGAAAGAAATCAGAGATAAAAAGGAATCAAGAGATGAAGGAGAAAAACAATATAGAAGAAGGCTTCCTTTTTGATGCAGAAGAAATCGGAAAGCAGGAAACGGACACACAGACATCAGAAGGCACAGAATCCACAGATGCCCCTCGCCGTAGAGGAAGAAAGCGCTCCATGGTGACGGAAGACAGACCGCCCATCACGCCAGAACAGATGAGAGAACTTCTGGAAGGCATCACGGAGATAGAGACTGCTACAGGCATCCGATACATCCGTATCCACCTCACAGCCAAGATGTTGATAGGCATCCGGGAAAGTTCCGGCAAGGAGTTCACCATCAATCTCGGTGAACTGTATCAGGCCTATCAGAAATGCCTCCGCTTTACAAGTCCGGAAGTCAAGCGAATCATCTTTATGGGTCACTCTCCAGCCGTCACCCTGCTGCGAATGCTGAAAGAAAAAGCACAGAATTTATCGTGAAAAAACGATAAAGGCTTCATGAGGGAATGAAACAGACTTCATAAAGGAATGAAACAGGCTTCATGAGGAAACGAAAGTAATTTCAATAGAAAATGCAAATACTTTCGTACGAAACCTGCATAATTTTGCAAAAACGAAATACTGCAAAATTGATTTAAATCAAAAAGCGCTTCTTCTTAACAAAAGTTAAACATCAACTTTTCGCGTTAAATATCCCCTTATTCGTGTTAATGGCCTTGGCAGACTGGAATATTTTTCATATATTTGCAAAGTCTATTTAACAAAGTCACGCACATAAGGGGTTTTTACTTAGGTGTTTTGTAGTGGAATTTCATTTATGATTTCATTTCAATGGTGACGAACCTAAAAAAGAATATTAATTAAAAAGTATGAGTTTTACAAAGAAAATAAAGAAGATTACCGCAGTGGCATTGTTGGCGTTCACAGCCGTGCCTGTGTTTGGACAAGACCTCTTGGCTCGCCAGGCACCAGTTGACCATCGAATGAAGTCACTCGATACACTTGCGGTATCTCACTATCGTATGATGGAGGAC
>ERZ1035048.307-NODE-307-length-15848-cov-20.720572_pt1 | contig 15848 bp, 7 predicted proteins | sample MGYA00520587_ERZ1035048 | MGnify/ENA primary metagenome ERZ1035048 (study PRJEB33766, sample SAMN09781693) | gut metagenome | biome: gut microbiome | host: Homo sapiens | place: Madagascar | study: EMG produced TPA metagenomics assembly of the PRJNA485056 data set... | reverse complement strand
CTGCTAAGGTTACTGGTTTCTATGGCGCTGGTCGTTTGAATCAGGGTGATATTCACTATACATTCAATAATGCTACAGATGACGCAGACTATGGTCGTTGCGCAGGTCTCGATAATATTCTTTCTTCTTACAAGACAGGTCTTGTAAATATCTTCGGTGATGAGAGCGCTTCAAGCGGCGAGTCTGGTTCTACTGGTGGCTCAACAGAAGGTGGTGAGACAGGTGGCTCTGGTACAGGTTCTGGTACAGGTTCTGGTGAAGGTGGTAGCACTGGCGGCTCAACTGGTGGTACAGAAGGTGGCAGCACTGTAACTCCTATTGAGGGTACAGTAACTTGCAGCTTTGCTACTGACGGTACTCTTTCTAACACCGCCTTCGCTTTAACAGGTACAAAGAAAAGTGTAAGAAAGGAGAGTACCACAATAGAAGGTGTTACTTATTCTGCAAGTCTTAAGATGGAAGAAGGTACAGAAGTTTCTTTCACCACAACTCAGAAGATGACTCTGTATGTATATTATGGGGTTTCTGGTGCAAAAACTAATGTTAAGGTAGATGGTGTAAAACTGTCTGGTACTCCAACAACAGTTGTACTTGAGGCAGGTGCTCATAAGATTACAAAGAATGAATCTACCACCGTCGCTCTCATCAAACTTGTCCCAGTAACAGAATAATGAATGTGTTTTACCCGATGAGGGAAAGATGTATAAAATAAACTTAAGGGCTGTCTTTTCTTGAAGAGGACAGCCCTTTTTTAAGAAACAAAAACTAATCTTATCTAAAATGAAACAAACAAACTCTACTTTTTCTGCACAGTTCAAGGCTGCTTGCCGTAAAACCATATTGGCTTCAGCTTTCTTCTGTGGCTTCTCAATGATGGCAAATGCACAGACCCAGGATGGTCGTGACTTCTCTATAGATGGCTTCGCTGCCTATGAAGGTACTCCTGGAACTAACTGGTTTCGTGCCGGAGGAACTACCGGTGGTGCCGGTGGTAAGGTGGTGAAGGCTGATAACTTCTCCCAGTTGCAGGCTTATCTCCAGGCAACAGATCCATACATCGTTATCGTAGATCATGATATTACTACAGGCATCAAGTGCTATGTGGATGATCTGAGTACCGGTCGCTTGCTTGATGACCAGAGTGGAAAGTCTGGTGTGGAGTCTGTCTATGGCGAGCGCATTATGGTTGCTCCTAATAAGACTTTGATTGGCGTGGTGAACCCAACAACAGGTGAGGCTCCTCTCTTTTCTCATATCACTTTCGTGATGCAGTCGGTTGATAACATTATTATCCGTAACTGCCGTTTCACCATGAAGGGCGTTCCTGTGCTCAGAACAGGTGAGAATAAAATTGTGGCTTGGCGTAATGGAGCACAGGTAGAAGTGGGTGACCCTGACTGCATCGGAATCCAGGCAGATAAGGTAAGTGCCAAGACCGACTGGGGTGGACATATCTGGATAGACCATTGTGAATTCTTCAATGGTGGTGCAGCCAATAAAGACCGCTATGATGGTTTGCTCGACTGCAAGAACAATGTGCAGTGGATGACATTCAGCTATAACTATTTCCACGACCATGACAAAAGCTGCTTGTGGGGTAAGGGTGATTCAGATGTTTATGAGAACTGCCGCACCATCTCTTTCCATCATAATTTCTTTAATCAGATAGAAGGCTCCCGTCTTCCTCTCCAGCGTGGTGGTCATGTACATTATTATAATAACTATATGCGTGGTTGCGAGGATGGCTGGGATATCCGTACAGGAGCTGTGGCATACGAAGAAGGTTGCTATTTCGAAGATACGAAGTCGCCTATCCGCTCAGATAGAGGTGGTAGCTTGAATATCTCTAAGGCTGAAGGCTATGATTGTATCTACAAGGGCTGTAACAACTTGATGGAAGGTTATACCAATATTGATGGCGCTAAGATTAGCAAGTCTTTTCCTGTAACCAAGACAGATTGGGTTCCTACTCAAACCACCTCCTCTTACACCCAGCATTATCTCGACAAGACGGTAGATGTTCCTGCCATCTGCGAGAAGTATTCTGGCGCAGGTAAGGTAGAAATCTGGAAGGCTTATACCTCTGCAATTCCTATGGTGGATATGTCTGAATTCGATCATGCCATCAAGAATTACAGCACAGCTAAGACCTACGATGCAGAAGGAAAGGTAATGGCAGGTGCTACAACCGGTATTTCCCATACCGGCATGTTAGCAGAAACCGGCTCCTCTCGCATCGAGTATTATGATTTGGCTGGTTCCCGTCTTTCTGCACCTCAGAAGGGAATCAATATCGTCAGGAAGGTGAGCCTTGATGGACATGTAAGCGTGAAGAAAGTAATTATCAGGTGAGAATCCGATAAAGATTCCTGCCTCTTTAATGACAAAACGGACAAAAGCTAGATAAAGATTTGCTTTTGTCCGTTTTTTCTTTATTTTTGTCTTAAATCTATCTGCTGTTTTCTTCTCTTTTCCCTACTTTTGCAAGCGAAAACAATTTTAAACGCAAACGCATTTTAACGTAAAACGCAACCTAAAAGTAAAACAATGAAAGCAATCCAGAAATTAGCAAAGAGAAGTTTGCTTCTCGTGGCATTGTTGGTCATCGGATGTCTGCAACTCATGGCGCAGACAAGAACCATCAAAGGTGAGGTGACTGATGCGCAGAATGGTGAGGCTCTGATTGGCGCCACTGTCATGGTGGAAGGCGAAAAGGGCGGTACAGTTACTGATTTTGACGGTAACTTCAGTCTTCAGGTATCTTCTTCAGCCAAGAAGATCAAGGTATCTTATGTCGGTTATATTGATAAGGTACTTTCTATCTCAGACAATATGAAGGTGAAACTCGAATCTGACAGCAAGGCGCTGGCTGATGTCGTGGTCATCGGATATGGTACGGCAAGAAAGAGTGACCTGACTGGTTCCGTAGCTACCGTGAAATCGAAGGACTTTAATAAAGGTCTCGTTTCTTCTCCAGAACAGTTGATCAACGGTAAGGTTTCGGGTGTACAGATTATGTCCAACAGTGGTTCTGCCTCTGCCGGTAGTACCATCCGTGTGCGTGGTGGTGCATCTCTTAATGCCAGCAACGACCCTCTTATCGTGCTCGATGGTGTGCCATTGGAGCAGGGTGGTATCTCTGGTAACAGCAGCAACTTCCTCAGCATGATCAATCCTTCTGATATCGAGAGCATGACTGTATTGAAGGATGCTTCTTCTACAGCCATCTATGGTTCCCGTGCATCTAACGGTGTCATCATCATTACCACCAAGAAGGGACAGCAGGGTGCTGTAAAGGTGAACTTCAATACTACCAACAGCATGCAGACCCGTGCGCAGATGGTAGATATGCTGAGCCGTGATGAATTTGTGAATGTCATCAACCAGTTTGGTACAGATAACCAAAAGTCATTGCTCGGTACAGCCAATACCGACTGGAACGATGAGGTTTACCGCACAGCTTTTGGTACAGATAATAACCTCAGCGTGAGCGGCAGCATCGACAAGTGGTTGCCATTCCGCGTGTCTGTAGGCTATTACAACCAGAGCGGTCTGGTTCGCAAGGACAATGTAGAGCGCTGGACAGGTAACGTGGTATTGACTCCTAGCTTCTTCCAGGATCACCTGAAGTTGACCATCAATGCCAAGGGAACCCTCAATAACAACTCATTCAATAATGGTGGTGCCGTTTGGGCAGCTGCCACATTCAACCCAACCATCCCGGTTTATTCCGGCAACGACAAGTATGGTGGCTATAATGAGGCACTCGATGCAGATGGTGTTCCAGTGAATGCCGGTGTAAGAAACCCTCGCGGTCTGGTTGATCTGTATGATTCAAAGAGTAAGGTAAGCCGCTTCATCGGTTCGATGGATGTAGATTACAAGGTTCATTTCCTGCCAGATCTCAAGCTCCATGCTACCGTGGGTGCTGACTATGCCAAGGGCGACGGAACCGTTTATGTTCCTGCCTACGCAGCACAGAGCTACAACAAGGATGAGTCTTTGGGCGGTAGCGATTATAAGTATGGTCCTCAGAAGAACGAGAACCGATTGCTTACCCTCTATGCCAACTATGCAAAGTATTTCGAAGATATCAAGAGTAATGTAGACCTGACAGCCGGTTACGACTACCAGTACTGGAAGAGTACTACACCTCTTTATTATACCAAAAGTGCGGCAGGCACAAACCTGTCAACCGTAAAGGCATCAGATTACCGTCATGTAATGTTGTCATATTACGGACGTATCAACTATTCATTCGATGGAAAGTATCTCCTGACGGCAACCGTTCGTCGTGATGCTTCATCCCGATTCTCTAAGGATACCCGTTGGGGTACTTTCCCATCTGTTGCTTTGGGCTGGACTTTGACAGAAGAGCCTTGGTTGAAGAACCAGAAGGTACTTTCTAACTTGAAACTCCGTGCCAGCTATGGTGTTACCGGTCAGCAGGAAGGCATCGGCAACTACAACTATCTGCCGGTTTATACATATAGTGTGACAGGTGCCGAAGCATTCATCAACGGACAGTATATCAATACTTACCGTCCTGAGGCATACGTATCAGACTTGAAGTGGGAGACTACAACCTCCTGGAACTTCGGTCTTGATTTCGGATTCCTGAATGGCCGTATCGGTGGTGCCATCGATTTCTATACCCGTAAGACCAAGGACCTGTTGGCATCAGTACCAACAGCAGCAGGTACCAACTTCTCAAAGACTATCCTTACCAACGTAGGTAATGTAGACAGCAAGGGTATCGAGATTTCTCTGAATGCAACTCCTATCCAAACCAAGGACTGGGAGTGGAATCTGAGCTACAACTTTACCTGGCAGAACATGAAAGTGAAGAACCTTTCATTGACAAAGGGTGGAAGCCAGACCAACGTGAAGGTAGGTCCATCTATCGATGCTTACCAGTTCCAGGTACTCTCAGAGGGATATGAGCCATACATGTTCTATGTATATCATCAGCTCTATGACTCTAAGACAGGCAAGCCAATCGAGGGAGCTTATGCCGATCTCAACAACGATGGCGAAATCAATGATGCCGATCTCTACCGCTATCACTCTCCAGCCCCTAAGTACATCATGGGCTTGAGCACATCTTTGAGATACAAGCAACTGACTCTCGGTATGAGTTTCCGTGCCAACATCGACAACTACGTATACAACGGCATGGGTATGAGTACAGGTGCTTTTGAGACAGTAAGCTACAACAACTCACAGCTCAACAACCTCAACACCAGTTTCCTGAAGACAGGTTTCAAGACCCGTCAGTATCTTTCAGATTACTACGTAGAGAATGCTTCCTTCCTGAAACTCGACAACCTGAGTTTGAGCTACAACGTAGGCAAGATCAACAAGTGGGCTTCGCTCACCGTATCTGCAATGGTACAGAATGTATTCACCATTACCGGTTACTCTGGTACAGATCCTGAGGTGCCAAACGGAATGGACAACTCATTCTATCCACGTCCTCGCACTTACTCAGTAAGCCTCGGACTTCAGTTCTAACAAATAAAATCGATAACAATGAAACTAAAGAATATATTATATAGTATGATGATGGGAACAGCGGTGCTGACAGGCACAACCAGCTGTGTTTCCGATCTCGACCAATATCCTCATACAGAGACAACCTCTAAGGATGTTTATACCTCGCTTGCCAATTATGAGGCAGTGCTGGGTAAGATTTATGCTGCCATGGTGACCAGTGGTCAGGGCAAGGGCGGCGATAATAAGGATATGGAATCCGTATTGAACAATGGTAGTGGTTTCGATTACATGCGTATGTTTATCAATATGCAGGAGTGTGGTACCGATGAATTTGCCTCCACCTGGCTGACAGGTGAGCAGACTACGGGTCTTACTTATCTTTCCTGGGATGCTAACGATGCCTGGGTATCAGATATGTATTATCGTATCTACTACAACATCGCCCTCTGCAATGAGTTCCTGCGCAATGCCAACAGTGCCAGTTTCTCAGGTGCTGATGCAGAGAAGCTGAAGGAGTATAAGGCAGAAGTCCGCTTCATGCGCGCTCTGTTCTATTACCATGCCCTCGATTTCTATCGCAACATTCCGATGGTGACAGAGAATGACCCTGTGGGCAGCTACATTCCTCCTCGTTATACTCCACAGCAGACATTCGATTATATTGAGAGCGAGTTGAAGGATTGTGTAGGCGATATGCTTCCGGCATCCACCTGTCCTTACGGTCAGGCTTCTCAGGGTGCTGCCTATACCTTGCTTGCCAAGCTTTATCTGAACAGCGAGGTTTATACCGGCGTTGCTAAATATGCTGAATGTAAGGAGGCTTGCGAGAAGGTGATGAATATGGGCTACTCTTTGGAGTCTGATTACAGCAAGCTCTTCAATGCAGATAACGACAAGCGTACCAACGAGATTATCTTCGCCTTGCCGGTAAGTGCTGAGCATACCGTAAGCTGGGGAGCTTCTACTTATCTGGTTTGTGGACAGTTGAGTATGTCGAATGCCAACCAGAACGTTGCCGATTTTGGTGCTACCAGTGGCTGGAGCGAGTTCCGTCTTCGTCCTGAGTTCGTGGATAAGTTTACCCAAGCTGATATTGATGGTGACGATAACGGTGACAAACGTTGCAAGTTCTTTACCAATGGTCAGAGCAAGGATATAACCGATATGACTACTGAAACCGCCGGTTATCTCTCTGAAAAGTGGAGCAATTTGAAGGATGATGGTACTACGGCATCCAATACCGGAGATGCAGGTGTGGATACCGATTTCCCTCTCTTCCGTTTGGCAGATGTTTATCTGATGTATGCCGAGTGCGTGGTTCGTACTGGTGATGATTGGGACAACTGGGCAGGTGGTAGCGATGCAGAAAGTGATTCCCGCAAGAAGGGTGCCATTTATTGGATTAACAAGGTACGTGAGCGTGCTTATGGTATAGATGAAAATGGAAATCCTAAAGGACAAGTATGGAAAGAGAACTTCTCATCAAAAGATGCCTTCCTCCAGTTCATCCTCGATGAGCGTGCCCGTGAGCTTTATCATGAAGGTTATCGCCGTACCGACCTGATTCGCTATGGTCAGTTCACAACCAATAAGTACATCTGGCAGTGGAAGGGTGGTGTCCACGACGGACAGGCTGTGGATAGCAAGTACAACATCTATCCAATCCCTAACACCGAGCTTACCGCCAATCCAAATCTTCATAACGACAACTATTAATAGGATAAAAGAATGAAAAAGATATTTAGAAACCTGATGATGCTTCTCTGCGCACTCACCGCCCTGGTGAGTTGCGACGAGAGTGGCGACAATATATATCTGGATGGCTTCAAGGCATCCGATCTTATGGCATCGGCATCCGATGTGAAGCTGTCTGTAGATAACAGTAAGGACGTTGTCCTTTCGTTGGCTTGGCAGAATCCTACCTTGCTTTCGAGTGATGAAACCAAGCCTGCGGGCAGTGGAGTGCTGAAGACTTATCTGCAGGCATCAGCCTCAGAAGATTTCGCTTCAGTAAAGGAATACAGCGTAACCGACCTTTCCAAGGCTTTCACCGGTGCTGACCTCAATGCTGCAGCCAAGGATCTCGGTTTGACACCTGATGAGAGTTCACCTCTCTATTTCCGTATCAAGAGTCAGATGGGTAGCAATCTTGATGCCGCTTACAGTAATGTCTGCCAGATTAAGGTTACTCCATACCTCATTGATATGAGCTACATCAATATTTTGAAAGAGAAAACGGATGTGGACCACCCACTGACCTATCTTTATTCTCCAAACTCTGATGGAGTTTATTCCGGCTATATGAATGCTTCTTCTTGGCTCAACTTCTGGGGTAAGGAAAACGATGGTACCATTTGGGGTAATGTAGGACAGGATGGTCATGTGTACGAAATGGATAATACGGAGTCGGCATGGAATTTCTGGTTCCCTGGACAGACAGGTATTTATTATACAGTAGTAGATACAAAGGCTAAGGAATTCAAGCCAACCTACATCAAGACGATGCAACTGAATGGTGAAGATATGACTTATGATGCTCCTAACTATGCTTGGACCAAGGTCATTACAACTACAGCCGATAATACTCCAGTCAGCATCGTAGCTACAGGCGCTGAGTACAGCAAGGCTACAGGTACAGATGATGCTGCAGCTGTGGTGAAGACCATGAACTATACTTTGGCTGATGGCAAGATGACAGACTCTGAGACTGCAGGCAGCGTGAACATTGCCACGGCTGGTACTTATACCATAACCGTGAAGGTTGGTGAGCACAGTCAGTTGGAATATACCATCGTTGAGGGCGACCAGACAACTCCAGAGCCAGAGGCAAGCAATACCCTCTGCATGTTCTCTAAGGACGGTAACACCCTTCTTGCCGTGATGAGCAAGGTGAGCGATGGTGTTTATACCTGCAAGTACAAGCCAACTGCTTGGGAGAACTTCCGATTTATCTTCGTAGGTGAAAACAAGGACGACAAGCAGACTTGGTATGGCTCTGTTCCAGACAATCTCTTTAATTTATCTACTGCAGGTGACTGTTGGGACATTTGGTTCAAGGATGATGTAACTGGTGGTGAAGTTACGGTTACCGCCGATCTCAACACCATGACATGGAAATATGAATAATTAATAAGAAAAATAGCAATGAAAAATATATTTGGAAAAGCCATGTTGCTGGCTACAGCGCTCTTGTTCTCTATTACGGGAACAAGTTGCAGCAGCGACGATTCTACTGTTCACGAGCAGGAGAAAACATACGATATGAGCGGCTTCGCCAAGGGCGCCGATGTAAGTTGGCTCACAGAGATGGAGAAGAATGATGTGAAATTCTATAATCAGAATGGCAAGGCAACAGAATGCATGAAGCTCCTCCGCGAAGAGGGAACCAATTCTATCCGTCTGCGTGTCTGGGTAAATCCGGAAGGTGGCTGGTGTGGCAAGAATGATGTCATCGCCAAGGCTTGGCGAGCTCAGCAGCTCGGCTTCCGTCTGATGATTGACTTCCACTATTCTGATACCTGGGCTGACCCGGGCAACCAGAAAGTTCCTGCTGCATGGCAGGGCTATACTGCCGAACAGATGAAACAGGCTGTGGCTGATCATACCAAGGATGTATTGACAGCCCTGAAGGATAAAGGTGTAACCAACGTAGAGTGGGTGCAGGTGGGCAATGAAACCCGCGACGGAATGCTCTTCAACAGCGATGAGGCTGTAACCGGTCAGGTATCTAAGAATGCAGCCAATTTTGCAGCTTATATCAACGCCGGTTATGATGCTGTTAAGGCGGTTTATCCACAAGCTAAAGTAATCGTGCACGTGGATGAGGGTAATAACCTCGGCCGTTATACCTGGCTCTTTGGTGAATTGAAGAAGAAGGGTGGAAAATGGGATGTCATCGGCATGTCACTTTATCCAGAAGATAACAATTGGCAGGATTTAACCACCAATTGTCTGAATAATATTAAGACTTTATCAGAACAGTACAACTGCCATGTCATCATCTCTGAGATTGGTATGTGGTGGGGCTCTAACCAGGCTGCGCCAATGATGAAGAAAATGGTGGATGGCTGCAAGAATATTTCTACCTGCGAGGGTATCTTCTATTGGGAACCAGAAGTTTACAACAACTGGAAGCCAGCCAACTATACCACTCTGGGTTGGTCTGCATATACCAAGGGAGCCTTCGACAACAGCGGCAAACCAACTGCCGTATTCGATGCATATAAATAAGAAAATTAAATAGCAATATGATCAAGAGAAGTATTACTTTCATGACTCTTGCCCTGGCACTCACTACGCTGTGCCAGGCGCAGAGCAGAAAGGTTATCAACCTGCCTTCATGGGACTTCTCCCGTGATGGCAAGGCGTGGCAGCAGGTAGCTGTTCCTCACGATTGGGCTATCTCGGGTCCTTTTGATAAGAAATGGGACCTGCAGATGGTGGCCATCGAGCAGAATGGCGAAAAGGAGAAGACCGAGAAGTCGGGACGCTCTGGTGCGCTGCCTTGGATAGGTGAGGGTATGTATAAGATGAACTGGACGGCTCCTAAGGGCTATAAGCGTGCCGTACTCGTCTTCGATGGTGCCATGAGTCAGCCTGTTGTCACCGTCAATGGTAAGGAGGCAGGTAAGTGGGCTTACGGCTACAATGCCTTCCGCATCGACATCACATCATTCATCCAGTTTGGCAAGAAGAACCTCATCGAGGTACATCTTAATAATGTAGAGGAGAGCAGTCGTTGGTATCCGGGAGGCGGTCTTTACCGTCCGGTTTCCGTAGAACTCTATGGCAACGAGAACTTCTCTACCTGGGATACCTTCGTCCGTACCCTGAAGGCTGATAAGCAGGAAGCTGAAGTAGAAGTAAACGCCCTGCTTGAAGGAAAGACTGGTAAGTCGGGCAAGACCGTCATCGCCCTGTTGGATGAGGCTGGCAAGAAGGTTGCCGAGCAGATCGTCACAGGTGCCAATCCTGAAATCAAGACTACTCTGAAGGTAGCAAACCCTCAGCTCTGGTCTCCGGAATCTCCTTATCTCTATCAGGTGAAGTTAACCCGATATGAAGGCAAGAAGGTGGCTGATGTACAGACGCTGAAGACCGGTATCCGTACCATTTCGGTATCCAAGAATAATGGCTTCCAGCTTAATGGCATCACCCGAAAAATCAAGGGCGTCTGCCTGCACCACGACCTCGGTCCGTTGGGAGCAGCAGAGAACAAGGCAGCCCTCATCCGTCAGATCAAGATGATGAAGCAGATGGGTTGCGATGCCATCCGTACTGCCCACAACATGCCTTCTACCCTGCAGATGGAAATCTGCGATTCTCTCGGAATGATGGTGATGGCAGAGAGTTTTGATATGTGGATTTATCCTAAGTGCAAGAACGGCTATGCCAAGTTCTTCAAGGAGTGGAGCGATAAGGATATCATCAATCTGGTAAAGCATCACCGCAACCATCCTAGCATCGTGATGTGGAGCATCGGTAACGAGATTCCTGAGCAGTGGAGTCAGGAGGGTGTACAGATAGCCAAGCATCTGCAGGATATCTGTCACCAGTACGACCCTTCCCGTCCTGTAACCCAGGGCATGGATAGGGCAGAAGATGCCTTGAAGAGCGGCTTTGCCCAGACCATGGACGTTCCGGGCTTCAATTATCGCGTACATAAGTATTATAAGAATATTGAGCAGTTGCCTCAGGGTTTCCTCCTCGGTTCAGAAACCGCCTCTACGGTCAGCTCCCGTGGCGTATACAAGTTCCCGGTTGTCGTAAGCGATAAGGCTACCTATCCTGATGGGCAGTGCTCAAGCTATGATACGGAATACTGTTCATGGAGCAATCTTCCTGATGATGACTGGAAGATGCAGGATGACTACAGTTGGGTAATCGGCGAGTTTGTATGGACCGGTTACGACTACCTGGGCGAGCCTACTCCGTACGATACCTACTGGCCAAGCCGCAGCAGCTACTTCGGCATCTGCGACCTTGCCGGACTTCCTAAGGACCGTTACTATATGTATCGTGCCCGCTGGAACGAGCAGCAGCATACCACCCATCTTCTTCCTCACTGGAACTGGAAGGGCAGAGAGGGACAGGTTACCCCTGTATATTGCTATACCGATGGTGTGGAAGGCGAACTCTTCGTCAACGGCAAGAGCCAGGGCAGGGTTCGCAAGGACAAGTCAAGCCGCCTCGATCGCTACCGTCTGCGCTGGAACAATGTGAAGTATGAACCGGGTGAGATTCGCGTGGTTACCTACAATCAGTATGGCGAAAAGGTGGGCGAGGACGTGAAGCGTACTGCCGGCGAGCCTGCACAGATGAAGTTCAGCGTAGAAACACCTGATCATGAGCCGATTGCCTGCATGGTAGAAGGCTGTACCGATGAACACAATGTGCTGCTGAATGCCGATGGCAACGACCTTGCCTTCATCACCGTGAGTCTGCAGGATAAGGACGGCAATGAATGTCCGCTTGCCGATGACGAACTGACCTTCGAGGTGAGTGGTGCCGGCACTTTCAAGGCTGCCTGCAACGGCGATGCCACATCGCTCGAACCGTTCACCCAGCCACAGATGAAACTCTTCTCCGGCAAACTCGTAGTCATCGTACAGAGCAGCAAGCAGAAGGGCGACATCATCCTGAAGGTAAAAGACAGCAAGCGAAATATCGAAAAGTCGATTACGCTCCAGGCAATATAAGATAACAAAGACCGATTTCGGTTGGTTATAAAGTATATAGTTTATATCGGATCCTCTGGGAATAGCAGCGGCTATTTTTCCCAGGGGATTCTTTTTTTATGAATTTTCTCCGATATTTTTTGGCGTTATCATGAATATTGTGTAAATTTGCACGCATGAAAAAGTCAATAAAACCTATATACCGCATCAGCATGGCAGTTGCTATGCTCTTTATTTCGCTCGCCATCCATGCGCAGCGTTTCGTTAACACCTCATTGGAAGGTGCTCAGACAGTTTGTGCCATTACCCAGGACAGTGATGGAATGATATGGCTCGGAACCGACAATGGTCTTTACAGCTATGATGGTTATCATGGCTACCGCCATTTTCAGGAACATACTTTCAGCAATACGCGTGTCAATGCGCTCGGTTTCGAGGGCAGAATGCTCTATCTGGCTACCGGAAACGGCATCCTGAAATTCGATACGCAATCTTATCAATATGCCGAAACACCAGCCATGAAGGCTTTTGCCGATGAGACGAAGCGCAGGCAGCTGAAGGAACTCCGTGTGCTCGATATGAAAGGCGGTAAGACTGACTTCGGTGGTGATGTCTATGCCTTGCTCTCTACTCCGCGAGGCTTGCTCGTAGGTTCGCTCGCTGGTCTGCATCTCGGCAGCAGACTGATTCCGCTCCGTGCCGGAGAACAGCCGCTGGTCAATGCGCTCGCCTATGATGCCAAGCGCCGATGCTACTGGATTGGTACCGAGGGTGCTCTCTATTGTGCCGACCTGCAGCTCAGGAACTTCTCCCAGATTCCAGCTCTCAACGGCAATTCCATCAAATGTCTTTCTACAGATGCTGCCGGCAATCTCTATATCGGAACCGATAACGGACTCTATCAGATGGCACTCTCCAATGCCATCACCCATTATATCCACGATTCCCGCGATGATGCTTCTATTCCTAACAACATCGTCTGGGCTTGCTTTGTAGATAAATGGCAGAATGTATGGGTGGGTACTGACAATGGACTCTCCCGTCTCACTACCCATACCTATTACCGCTATGTATCGCTCGATAAGATTACGATGTCGGGTGAGGGCAACTGTCTCCATGCCATGCTCCAGACCCGTAACGGCGAATGGTGGATGGGCGGTACCAACGGTCTGATTCGTTTCACCCGGAATGCTGAAGGCTATCAGAATGTAGCTTGGTACAAGCAGAACAGCTCTGCCTTCCAGCTGAGTCATAACCGTGTACGCAAGATTTATGAAGACCATGACGGCGATGTATGGATCTGTACCGACCATGGCATCAACTTCTATGACCGCAATTCTCATCAGATGCGCAACTTCATCGTCTACGATAAGAGTGGCAAGTATTCTACTGCCTGGGCTTACGATATTCTCCAGGACAAGAAGGGCAGGATATGGATGGGTTCTTATCAGGGAGGTGTCTTCGTGATGGATAAGGCGGCTCTGCTGGGCGGCAAGACCATTGCCGACTGGCATTTCTCTGACAAGGGAAAGAATGCACTCTCCGGTCTGCATGTAGGGCAGATGGTGATGGACTGTAAGGGTAAGGTTTGGGTTTCTACCTATAACCGTCTCGATTGCATCAATCCGAACAGCATGAAGGTGGTGCAGGTGGCTAACTCAGATGTTGTCAACTATCTGATGGCAGACAGCAAGGGCAATATCTGGATGGGTGATAATACTTCGGTAACCTGTTATTATGCTGCCGGTTCTGTGCTGGGTAACAGCTTTCCTTCCAAGACATGGCAGATTGGTGGCAAGGTTAGTACCATGTGCGATGTAGAAGGCAAGATATGGGTAGTATCGGGCAATGAATGCTGCGTAATCGACCCTCAGGGCGAGAGCCAGCGCTTCGTGATTCCTTCTATCGTGCCACTTACCATCTGTTACAGCAGGCAGACTCATCAGGTAATGATGGGCGGCAATGACGGCTATGTAGCAATCAGTTCTGATGTTGCGCAGAAGCCTAAGCAGTTTACCCGTCTGATGCTGGCTGGAATCATCGTGAACGGAGAGGCTCGTGAGGAGCGTGGAGAAATCCTGAAACTGAAGAGTGATGAGAACAACTTCACCCTGCAGCTCACCGACCTTCCTTTTGCCGACCATCCTTCAGCTGTTTACGCTTATCAGCTCGAAGGCAGCGACCACGACTGGCATTATCTGAACTCAGGCAATATCGATATCACCTACAATGGTTTGTCGTATGGCGATTATCACCTTACGGTCCATGCCGTGGATGGTGAAGGCAAGATAGCCGCCGAGGTTTATTCGCTCGACATCTCCGTCCTGCCGCCTTGGTATCTCTCCTGGTGGTGCAAACTCTTCTATGTTTCAGCACTCATCGTGTTTGTGGCATGGCTGGTAAGCTGGTATTTTCTGCGCAAGGAACTGGCTGATGCCCAGAAGCAGAAGGCTGAGGTGTTGGAGCAGGTACAGATGCGTATGGACTTCTTCAATCGTCTGACGGAAGATTTGAAGGCAGCTGTGGCTCATCATTCATTTGATGAGGTGACTGCTCTGATGGTCCGCTACCTGAATGTGAAGATACCTGAGGTGTCATCAGCTGTTGCCACTGGGTTATCCGCTTCGCCTGTATCTGAGCCTGAATCATCAACCTCAGAACCAGTTCCTGCACGCTCTGAGTCTTCTGAAGATGAAAAGAAAACGGTAGATGTCAGCGAGTTGGATGGGGCAGACAAGCGTCTGCTCGAAGAGATCAATGAGGCGATAGAGAAGCACATGATTGATTCCGACTTCAACGTTTCGATGTTGCAGGATGTGATAGGTATAGGTGGCAAGCAGCTGTATCGCAAAACGAAGGCGATAACGGGGCGTACGCCTGTAGAGTATATCCGTGAGATGCGTATGAAGCGTGCAGCCGAGCTCCTGAGCCAGGGTAAGTTCAGTGTTTCCGAGGTGATGTATACCGTTGGTTTTTCCAACAGCAGTTATTTCTCCAAATGCTTCTCCAAGGAGTATGGCATGACTCCTACGGAATATATGAAGGTGAAGAGGTAAATAAATGATGTGCTTCCGTTTGCCTACAGATATGGCTGCGTGGGGTTAAGAATATGACTGCATTGGGTTAAGGATATAACTCCGTCGGGTTACGGATACGACTCCGTAGGCTAATGGAGACGTATCCTTCGGCTTGTCGAGATATCTGCGTCAGCTGACTGAGCTACTTGAGTAAGCTGACCGAGCTACTTGAGTAAGCTGACCGAGCTACTTGAGTAAGCTGACCGAGCTACTTGCGTCAGCTTATAGAGCTATCTGCATCTGCTGATGGAGCCACTTGAGTTAGCTGATTGAGCTACTTGAGTTAGCTTACTGAACTACTTGAGTTAGCTGATTGAGCTATATCAATATTCTGTAGCATTACATGTGTATTTTTTTCTAATTTAATGTCACATTTGCCACGCTCGTCTTAACTCTTTGATTATAAGCGAATAACGGGTGGTAATAAGGGGTGTTTTTATTGTCACCTTATTGCCACCTATTACCACTTTTGGCATAAAATCAGCAAAATATCGGTGTTTTTGGGGGATTTTTGGGCGAAAACTAAAAAGATATTGAGCAAAAACGTAAGCGTCTCCGCGTTTATACCTTGCATAATTCAAAAAAAGCAGTAACAGCT
>ERZ1035048.300-NODE-300-length-16155-cov-11.778820_pt1 | contig 16155 bp, 15 predicted proteins | sample MGYA00520587_ERZ1035048 | MGnify/ENA primary metagenome ERZ1035048 (study PRJEB33766, sample SAMN09781693) | gut metagenome | biome: gut microbiome | host: Homo sapiens | place: Madagascar | study: EMG produced TPA metagenomics assembly of the PRJNA485056 data... | reverse complement strand
ACGTTAAAAAATACGCTCAAAGCTTGCTCAATTAGAGTAAAACAGGGCGTGTGGGACAAAACTTGCGAAACTTCAGTTCTCCTAACTTCTATAACTCCCCATAAAGATAACTTCTTCAAAAATCTGCATAAAACGTTTGGAAAATAATAAAAAAAGAGTTACTTTTGCAACAAAAACAAAAGACTTTGATCAATGAAGAAAATTACCGCATTCATTCTCTTGCTATTATCATTAGTAAGTTGCAACGAGAAAACAGCCCAAGACTTATTTGACGAATCAAAAACAGGTGTTGTCCTGATTTTGAACGAGTACTATTATGTCATGAAATTACCTAATGGCAACAGCATATACTTCACCGGGATCGACCAGGAGGGCAATCTCGAAAACCTGGCTTTCGAATATGCTGACATCAAAAACAAACGACAAATCTTGACGGGAACCGGATTCTTCATAGACAAGCAAGGAACTATCATGACAAACCGCCATGTAGCCCAACCCTCTATCGACAAAACGGCAGTAAAAGAAAGTTACAACAACATGGTGGCTTCCATCAAAGCATACTACGCCGCACAGATGAGTGCCTTATCGCAAGAATACCAAAACTTAGAGAGTCAAAAGAGTGATTGCTATTCTTACGATTTCTATGGTAATGCATACGAGAATACGGAAAGACTGCAGGAAATTGCCTCACAACAAAGCGAACTGGAAGAGCAGTTCAACACACTGAACAGCGTAAGGGAATCCATGGACGACCACGTCTCTTTGGATGAACTAAGCATTACGGCGGTTTGCGAAATCGGAATCGCCTACGACAACACCTTTGTCAATTCCGACAGAGACTTCTTGGACAAAAACCCTTGTGTGGTGATAAAAGTTTCTGACAAAGAAAATACTGACTTAGCCACCATCCAACTAAAGAACAAGAAAACTCCTGACGAGGCTCACGTGTTCAGAACCGACGGAACGATAGACGAAAACGTCATCGATAAGGTGAAAAATATGTTCTCCTCTCACAATGACAAGATTCTTCATATAGACCAACAACTTTATATGATTGGCTACAATGCCGGTCCTACCCTGGCTACTACCAAACAAGGCATCCAAGTTCAAATGACAAGCGGAAAGGTAACCCAGTTGCCAGACGGAGACAGGGTGTTATACAGCATCCCTACCATGCAAGGCTCAAGCGGCAGTCCCGTCATTGACAGCAAGGGACGATTAGTTGCCGTCAACTTTGCGAAACTGAGGGGTACTGACAACTTCAACTTCGGCATCCCCATGAACAAAATCGCTGCTTTTCTGAAATAACAAAGGGGAGATTTTGTAGTTTTTGGGGGAAGTTAAAGGAGTTAAGACGTATGTCTTGCAGCTTAATAACTACGCCAAAAAGACTGTTGTCTTAACTCCTCAGCGACCAGGGAGCGATAACTCCTTTAACTTATGAACTTACGAAACTTGAATTAGGTATATTTAGCTCCTATTTTTTACTACTTCCATCTTTTTATGTAAAAAACACCATTTTGTTTTGTCGATTTAACAAAATAATCGTATTTTTGCAAAATCAATTAAACAATAAAAGGTTATGATACAAAAAGAAGTTATCAGAGAAATACTCTTGGAAAATAGAAAAGAGATAGAATTACAGCATATTGTCCCAAGAGACATCCAAATGGAAGAGTTTGCCAACTATGTCTTGATAGGCGTAAGACGAGCCGGCAAATCATTCATGCTTTATCAGCTAATTCAACAATATCTGAAACAAGGCATCAGTTGGAACTCTATGCTCTATCTCAATTTTGAGGATGAGCGATTGATGGGCATGACTGCGCAAGAACTAAACCTCATCCTTGAGGTTCATGGTATGATGTCTGACAAACGTCCAATTCTATTTCTTGATGAAATACCAAACATAGATGGTTGGGATAAATTTGCACGACGTTTAGCAGACAACAAGTACAGAGTCTATATAACAGGCAGCAACGCTAAAATGCTTAGCAGTGATGTGGCAACGACCTTGGGAGGTCGCTATATCACTAAACACATTATGCCATATAGTTTCTCTGAATTTCTGAATGCCAATGAGATTTCTTATGACACAGATACCATCGCGACCACATCAGGAAAAGCAAAAGTACAAAGATATTTTGAAAGCTATTTCCATTTTGGAGGTTTCCCTGAAGGTGCAAAACTGGCATCAAAAAGAGATTATATCAATAGTGTATATCAAAAGATTTACCTCGGCGACATAGCCTCTCGCAACAAAATAGAGAACCAGTTCTCACTTCGCATACTTTTCCGAAAATTAGCAGAGAGCGTGAAGCAACCAATTTCTTTCACACGACTCACCAATATAATAGCATCTACTGGTGCTAAACTCAGCAAACCAACTCTCATCAATTATATTGAATATTCTAAAGATGCTTTCTTAATTTATCCTATCAAGAATATCGCAGACAATCTCACACAACGTGAGACCAACCCTAAATACTATTTTGTAGATAACGGTATTATCAGTATCCTTGCCATAGATATAGACACATCATTATTAGAGAATATGGTTGCAATGGAACTATTACGAAGATATGGGTTAGACGAACAAGTTTTCTTTTATAATAAAAATATAGAAGTAGATTTTTATATACCTGATGCAGCTATGGCTATACAAGTAAGCTACAATCCCAAAAAATCTACAGAAGCTTGGGAAAGAGAATCTACTGCCCTTATCAAACTTTCCAAGGTATTGGATTGCAAGCGTCTCATAATCCTAACTTACGAGTTGGAAGAAGAGATTATTGTAAAAGACAAGAAAATAGAAGTGATACCTGTATGGAAATGGTTACTTGATTTATAGCTATTATCCAGAACGTCAAGGCAGAAGCTTCAATAACAATATAATAAGAAAGTCCGTGGGGAAACAAATTCCTACGGACTTTTCTTATTAAAGACACCTCCCAACGCACATCAAATTTCGGGGGAATCGGATATTTCGCAATAAAAAATTTCGGGGGAATCGGATATTTCGCGATAAAAAATTTCGGGGGAATCGGATTTTCTTCACTTATCTTGTTCATTTTCATATATTTTCCGTATCTTTGCAGCAGAATAAAGAAAAAATAATATGATACAAAGAATATTCAGACGCAAAATATACGATAAGATTCTCAAATGGAAAGAAGAGAATCAAGGGAAAACTGCACTCTTGATAGAAGGAGCTCGACGTGTAGGGAAATCAACTGTCGTGGAAGAATTTGCTCGAAAGGAATATCAATCATGTATCATCATCGACTTCAATAAAGCAAGAAAAGAAGTAAAAGATCTTTTTGAAGACTTGATGGACATGGACTTGTTATTCCTCAAATTACAGCAAACTTATCACGTAGAACTGGTTGACCGAAATTCAGTCATTGTTTTCGATGAAGTGCAGCAATGCCCACTTGCTCGCCAAGCCATCAAATACCTTGTACAAGATGGTCGTTACGACTATATTGAGACAGGTTCACTGATTAGCGTGAAAAAGAACACCAAAGACATTACCATTCCAAGCGAAGAAGACAGAATAGAAATGCACCCTTTGGATTACGAGGAATTCAGATGGGCTATAGGTGACCAAACATCCATCAACATTCTCGCCAAGTTCTGGGAGAAGAAACTCCCTTTGGGAGCAGCTCATCGAGAAGCAATAAGAAACTTACGCCTCTATATGTTGGTTGGAGGTATGCCACAAGCCATCAACACCTATATTGAAACCAATAATCTGAGCAAGGTAGATGAGACTAAACGTAAAATCATTAAGCTCTATGAAGATGATTTGCTAAAGATAGACACCTCTGGACGTGCATCTAAAATGTTTCTATCCATACCAGCAGCCCTTTCGCGTAACGCTTCACGTTATGTTCCATCATCAATAATAGGAGAAACAAATGAGGAGAAAATGCTGGAACTTCTCAAGACATTGGAAGATAGCAAGATTACCAATATGGCTTACCACGTTGATGACCCCAATGTAGGAATGCCACTGAGCACCAATTTCGAAAAATTCAAGATGTTTGTTGCAGATACTGGTTTGTTTGTAACCTTAGCTTTCTGGGACAAATCTTTCACTGAAAATATTATCTATTCTAAGCTGCTAAGTGACAAACTTGCAGCTAACTTAGGATACATATATGAGAATCTTGCAGCACAAATGCTTACCGCCTCTGGAAACAGACTTTTTTACCACACATGGAAAAAAGACGAAAAGCATTACTACGAAATTGACTTCCTTATCTCGAACGGCACCAAACTGTATCCAATTGAAGTAAAATCTTCTGGCTACAAAACCCATGTCTCACTTGATAACTTCTACGAGAAATACTCGAAGATTGTTGCGCAACGCTATTTGATTTACACCAAGGATTTACAAAAAGACGGCAACACATTGTTGCTTCCTTTTTACATGATACCATTCATTTAAGGAATAAAGTCCATGAGCATTCACTCCTGTTCATGGACTTTTCTGATTTATTATTTTTGTTGAAACCCGCAAATTCTGAAGGAACAAGGCATCCCCCGAAGGATTTAGCAACTCCCAAGTGTATGAATCCCACACGATAGGGATTTTCCTTTCAAGTTTAGGGATTTATTCCACACCATCTCACAAGAAAAGCATACTTTTGCAAGCGAAACAAAACTACAAGAATGTTTCAGTAAATGATTAGCAACCTTCAAAAACAGTAACGATTATGAAAAGAAATGAACTGATGGCACTGATTGCCACAACAATATTGATGTTTGCCGTATGTATGTCAGCATCGGCTAAAGGAAAGAGAAACGTAGAGCGCGGAATGACAAAACAAGAAGTGATTGCCATCTTGGGAGAACCGAAACTCACCAGTTTCGACATGTATGGGGACAAATGGGAATATGCTAAATATAATAATCTGTTTGGAGATTCCAAGTACATCACGGTCTTCTTCGACAGAAACGGAAAGGTTGTGCAGTACGATACAAGAATCATAGAACCAAACAGCCAAACATCGAATGTACAGCAGCCACAACACCCTACCCCACCCATCTACGATGGAAGATGTGATCCAGATGGCAGAATGGATTACGGCTATTGTCTCGATGATGCTTCCTTCTCCAAACTATATAATAAGGTGAAGAAGGCAAGCTTTGATGACAACAAGTTCGACTTGATTGAAGTAGCAAGTCTCGGATGCTATTATTCCTGTGCCCAGGTCGTTCGCATCATGAAGATTTTCTCTTTTGACGACAGCAAGATAAAAGTCCTCAGCATGATGGCTCCCCGCATAGTAGATTTGCAGAATACAACAGATATCTATCGCATATTCACCTTTGATAGCGACAAGGAAAAAGCAGCAAATATCCTACGAAATTGCAGATAATCCCTGCAAAACAATGGACAACGATAATATTACATCAAATAAGATAATCTCGAAATTTCTATTTCTTCTCCATTATACGTTAAACAGATAATATTACCATTAATTTCGTCTTGCGAAACTTTTTTCGCTTTTAACATATCGGAAATTTTCTCATTTTTCCCTTTTAATAGAATAAAAACTGCATTTTTGTAATTTCTAAATTTACAGTCGTCTTGCGAACTCTTTTCTTCAGATTTCAAAAAACTTGATAGTTTTTTGAAATCTTCAAGAATTACTTTATAATTCCCTTTGACCATGCATTCACGCTTTATTTCGACTACAACCCTATTATTTTCAGGGTCACCTTGTCCGCCATGTAGTACCATATCAGGATACCAATACTTATCATTCAATATTTTTCCAATTTCACCATTTAGAACCATGTTGTCATCTTTAAGCAAAGACCATTGATAATAAAGTTCATATGCAAAAACACGTTCCAGTTGATCTATCTGATCTTTTCTATCTTCTGCATTTGCATTATATTCGGCATATGATAAATACTGCTTGTCAACATTACTAATTGCATTTAATAAGACAAGAATGTCATGATCCAAATAATTTATTGTATTTCCTTCAAATTTTAAAATATAATTCATATACGAGTCCGATAAAAAAAGTGTTCTTGAAAAAAATAAGCTATGTTCAAAAAGTCCAAAAGCCAAGCAATTCGACATATTCAAAAAACGAATAGTCTCATTTAAAGGTATTTTATGGCTATAGCTGTGTACTAAAGTTATTTGAACAACTATAGTACGTAGCTATAGCCAAAGTTAGCTAACGCCAAGAGCAGGAAATAACTAACCAAGGCTATTGCTACATTTAAAGTAAATTCACTTTTTCAAATGATCTCATCGAGCTTTTACACCATCTTTATATCCCTTCCAAAAATTTTCACGATAAATTTTATAGTATTTATCATTCTTTGTGTTAAAGCCCTTAATATAATAGGAGGTTCTCACAGACTCTTCATTTTCTCCTTCATGATACTCCATATCCTCCGAATTAGTAAATGCACAATTATAGCCATCATCATATCCAGCCTTGGCAACCTTATCCGTCTCCTCTTGACCTTCGTCACTCACAACTTGCTCAGTAGCTTGTGAAGCATTTCCCTCATCCACGTTTGTATCATCGCCTCCACATTTTTCAGCTAAGTATCCAAGAAAAATAAGTACCCCAATAGCATAAAGAATTTTTGACCAACAGCCTAACTTGCCTGATTTTTCGGTATCTGGCTCAAATTGATTCACAGCTTGTTCTTGGTTTACAGATTGTGAATTAGACATATTTGTTACAGCATAACTATTAATGCTGACAGAAACTCCCAATGCTTGCAACTTATGAGCGATGGTTTCCACGACATCATGTTTTAAACCTTCTGCCACAATACAAGGGGCAAATTTAACACGCTCTTCTGCATAGCTTTTATCCATTCCAAGATCATTCATCAGAACTTTTATTATTTCTAACTTAATTTTCTCGTCAATAGGGGCAGTAAATGCTATATTCCAGACTGTATCATTAACATTTTCATTTGACCATGAACCACCTGTAGGATTTCCACACTTAGGACAGAACTTAGTTCCATCTTCCAACTTGTTTCCACAATTTTTACAAAATGCCATATTTTTACACTACTTTTTTTAATTAATGATTAACGAACTATTTCATAGAAGCATTATATAATAAAAGCTTCGCTTTTTCAGAAATAATATTCTATAACACTTATAATATAAAGTTGAATATTAGACCTCTCTGGGTATTTATTACAAATAGTATTTAATGAACCAAAGAAACCTCCTCTCCCGTAATAGGATCCTTTGGAGAAGTATCAATTTTACGACTGAGCAAATTCTTCAATTCCTCATAAAGGCCCTGCTTTTCTATTTTTGATAGCAAAACTTTCAATCTTTCATCACCTAAAGCTTTCTCACCTTTACCATTAAATACGTAGATTTCAACTACTCGCCCAAACAATGCACGATCTGAATCAGAAAACCCCGCCTCAGACATTATTTTTTCAATTTGATTTTTGTAAAACATATACACTTAAATTATAATAAAACTATTAAGGTCCTAAAGGTCGAAAAGTATAGACAGAAAAAGGCGTGGACCATTTACTTCGTCTACGCCTCCTGAGGTATCGCCAAACACCATAAGCCACATAATACGAGTAAAAGCCCACGCCGTATTGCAGACGTGAGCGTATAACTTTTACTCTTGTGGCTTCTTCTAAATTTGGCGATTTTCAGAAAGCAAGAACAAAAAGCTAACGCTTCATTTTCCTATATGTCTTTATTTGTTTATGTCATATTCTACAATTTAATTGTTTAACATACCGCAAATATATAGAAAACCATCCACACTACCAAACTTTTCTGAAACTTTTTTTTAATTTTATTCCAAAATAAGTCCTATAGCTTATACGACGTGGGCTATATATTTTTTTTCATTGAGGGCAAAGGTACAAAATTAAAATGGAAACAGAAGAAAGGTTTCCGACCATTTCTTCCATTTCCATTTTTTCAGAAAAGCATTCTATTTTTTATACTTTATGAAACGTCAGTACCACTCCATCATTTCCTGTCAGTTTCATAACATTGTCACCATCAAATTCGACTTCAAGAGAACCATTGAAATCATTAACATTCAACTCTCTTTTAAATTCTTCCACCATTTGTTTCTTGGCTTCAGGATCGTTCAAAAACAATTGGATCAAGGCGTCAATACTTTTATTACCCGTGCTTATATTATCTATAGAACACTTCACCTTATCAGGATCAAGCTCCAAATCCATAAATCCCATTGATACATCCCATTTTCCATTTATCTTAGCGCTAACACCTACCTTGATGTTCATCCCTTCTTCCTCTACTGCTCCACTTCCTTTTATGTTCAAAGTAGCAGTTCCGTTTTCACGCAAATCAAGATAAAATTTTCCTGTGAAACCTTCATCGGTAACACTATCGCTTACCCAATTACCAACACACTGCTGTCTGTCCACGCAAGATGTTATTGCCAACATACCTATGATAGCAACGAAAACATACAAAACTTTTTTCATGTTTTTTAAAATTAAGTGATTTATTGTACAAACAACAAAACTATTATCAAAATATCTTAGAGTTCTTCAGTTTTCCCCTCTTTTGTAACCTCAAACACACTACCTTGCTGCTTGCATTCTCTCAATTTCAAAACAACATCGTAACAAGTTCCAGGAACTTGGTAAGAACCGACCCATTCTGTTCCTTCTCTGTCATTAGGTTTTATTTGCAAAGAGACATAATGAATACCATTAGGATGTTCATAGCCAACACTAATATTTAAGTCATATCTATAAATATATCCTCTCATTGTTTGAACATTATCGGGCACGGAAACATTGTTTCCATTAATCGTAATGGTAAACGTAGCGTTTGACTTGTTTAAAAGCGCATCAGTAAGAACGGCATCAAAAACATATACACCTTGGTATATCGTTCCTTCATCATAGTCAGCAATCACACCATTTTTAGTAGAATTTTGTTGAGTTTTATTTGCTGCAACGTCAAATGTACTTTTGCCTTCTTTATCTACGTAGCCATAAACACCATTTTTTTTAATGACAGCAAGTCCTTCACAAAAATCATGTAACGGTTCAAATTCTGCAGGTTTGTCAAAAATAAAGGGAACAACTTCCTGCCCATTTGCATTTATATATCCACATTTTCCATTTTTGACTGCAGCCACCAATCCTTCTTTAAAGGAAGCAACAGTATCATATTGGCAAGGAATTACATTATTGCCCTCTTTATCAACAAAGCCCCATTTCCAGGCAGTTTTAACAGCAGCTAACCCTTCAGAAAAGTCTTTAGCTCTTTTATAAATAAAAGGAATTGCGGTTTCCCCCTGTTTATTTAAAAAGCCTGCCATTCTATTTCTCATCACCATAACAAGTCCCTCATGAAAATCATTCGCCTCATCAGGAGCTCCATACTCTCCCCAATCATCCATAACTCCATTATCGTAATAACTACTCGAATGATATGAGCATGGTATGACAAAGGTTCCTAAAGGATTCACATATCCCCACAGGTGTCCTTTGCATACTGCAGCCATTCCATCTGAGAAATTCTGTATGACATCATAATTACATGGTACAACAACCTTGCCATTCAAATGTCTTAATCCCATCTTTTCGTCTTGTGAGAATATAACTATTTTGTCTTGGAATTCAAGTTCATTACCAGTCAGTACTTTGCCGGTTTTATCAATATAATTTTCCAAATCAACTAAGGCAATACCATTCTTAAAATCACCAGCTATGCTAAACTTTGCAGGAATAACCTCGTTTCCCATCTTGTCTATATAACCATATACTGGTGAGTCATACTCATCTGTACGCAATGGCAAAGCAGCCAAACCTTCCGAGAAACTTATTTTATTAGCACCTTCCACAGAAGATACTTTGTACTTGATAGGAATGACTACTTTTCCTTCTAAATCTATATAGCCACACCTAAACTGATCATCTTCACCTCTATTTGCCACCCAAGCTCTTCCTTCTTTAAAATCAGCGACATCGTCATATTTTGCAGGAACTATCACATTACCCATTTTATCTATAAAGCCATACTTTTCGTTTTTACAAAACCAGGCACGCCCCTCATGGAAGTCTCCTATCATATTGCAACCCTTTACCATCTCTGCTATTTTATTTATAGAAGAGCCATTGGACATTTCATTTTCATTCAAAGCATAAACACCATCTACTGAAAAGAAGACGACACAGAAAGTAAAAGCCATAGGCAAATCCAAAATTCTTTGGTATTTTTTCAGCTTAAGGCTTGTATTTCTAATTGCGTTTGCAAAAACCAAAGCACATGACCGAAATGTGGTCATAAAAAAGGAAACAATTGTCAAAATGACAGATACTAATTTTCGGATTTTCATCATTTACGAATTTAATAGTTTAACATAATTATTCACAGAGCCTACTATAGTAAGCGATTGTCAAGTCAGAAGGTCAAAAGGTATAGACAGAAAAAGGCGTGGACCATTCACTTCGTCTACGCCTCCTGAGGTATCGCCAAACACCATAAGCCACATAATACGAGTAAAAGCCCACGCCGTATTGCAGACGTGAGCGTATAACTTTTACTCTTGTGGCTTCTTCTAAATTTGGCGATTTTCAGAAAGCAAGAACAAAAAGCTAACGCTTCATTTTCCTATATGTCTTTATTTGTTTATGTCATATTCTACAATTTAATTGTTTAACATACCGCAAATATATAGAAAACCATCCACACTACCAAACTTTTCTGAAACTTTTTTTTAATTTTATTCCAAAATAAGTCCTATAGCTTATACGACGTGGGCTATATAGTTTTTTTCATCGAGGGCAAAGGTACAAAATAAAAATGAAAATGGAAGAAAGGAACTCCGACCATTTCTTCCATTTCCATTTTTTCGCTTTAAGGATTCGCCTTTTTACCATTATCCTGCATCTTACCAAACACATATCCTACTACACTCTGAAAATTATTCTCTGCATAAGCAAAGAGCAATGATTCCTCCACTTCCGGATACTTTGCATGAAAGTCTGAGGTTATCTTTATAACCTGATGATGAAATTCTGTACTCTTGGCCTTCCAAGCCAAACCTACCGCCGGTGAAGGAAAAATGGAATCACAAAAAGAACTTATTGTCTGTCTATAAGCTTTATCCAATGAGGCATCCATCTCCTTTTGCCAATTTTGACTTTTCACTTTCCCCTTTTCTTCCGAAACAGACCCCGAAAGTGGAGGATTCTTCACGACTACAGACTCTGCGGTAACCTGTTCCTTAGAATCCTGCAAACTCGGGGCCGGGCGTTTTTTACTATCAACCAACTTTTGATTTCGGGGCGTTTCCTTTGCTTCATTTGGCAAAGGCTGAAAAGGATTTGCCAAAGCCAACAACAGAACAACAGAAACGGCAAAAACAATGGAAACGGCTGCCACTATTTTCTTTTTATTATAGTTTCTTACAGATAAGGCTTTCTGTAATTCCGCAATAGTCTGATAACGGTCTTGAGGATTTTTATTCAAACACCTTTTTATCACCTTATTATATACAGGAGGATGAGGCAACAATTCCAATATTTTGCCTACAGCATAAATATCTGTTCTAACATCCACCTTCCTACCGGCAAGCTGTTCTGGTGCAGCATACTGCGTAGTATATCCAGTAGAATCAACAAAAGTATCGGAATAACAGCAGCCCAAATCTACCACCTTTACATCATAACCAATGCGAGTCAACATGATGTTCTCTGGTTTCAAATCGAGATGAAGGACCTGATTGTCATGAAGATATTGCAAAGCACTTAATAATTGACCAACAAACTTATCGAAATGTTCTGCATCTTCAAAGTATGTAGGATGATTTTTCAAGAAAGCCAACAAGTCCTCTCCATCTACATACTCCATTAAGATTTCATCATTATGAAAAGAGACATACCTTACAATATTGGGATGCTCTAATCGAAAACCTATTTCAAATTCTTTCCGTAAGGCCTCCCGAAAAAGGATATTGTCCTCGTGCTCTTTTTTCAGTTTTTTCAAGAAATGAAGTTTGCCGTATATCTTTACACGGTAAGCCTCACATATAAAGCCTGAAACGGGCAAGGGTTCCGCCAAACAAGACTGATGTTTATCAGAAAAACAAGAATAATCCATCATTTCTCTATCAGCTTTAACGTATCTATTCCTGAGACAACGGCAGCAGAATAGGGACCCAGACATTCATCTCCCCGATAAACATTCCTTGCATAAAAAGGATGATGCAGGATAAAATTCTGGATTTGCAAACGATCACCAAGTTCCAATTTGTTTCCCTCTCGCTCTACCACAACAAAATAATCATCTCCCACATACTCAAAAACTACATGCCGGTCAGGCGAATAAGTTATATCTACCCGATCACCTACAGTCAGATTAGCCGCACGTATTTCGTCCTCAGGAGTATCAAAACCCGAACTATATTTTTCCTCTTGATTTACAACATCTTCCCAATGAGCATACCCAAGATATTTTGCCAACACTTCAAGGGTGCTGGCATGAGGAGTACGCTCATCATTTGCAAATCCTAAAAGGCGCTTTAGAGTTGTAGCACCAATATGGATTCCTAAATTACTCTCTATATCAAGCGAGAGAAATTCACAGTCAGACGGCAAATACAAATCATTCCCCGACTTTTTCCGTAACATCTTTATTATATATTCAGGTAATCGCATAGTTTTCGTTTTTTAGTATTATCTTGAACCATAGTTCACTATGCTACAAGACAAAAAATCATCAGTTTTCCAAGACCTTAGAGACACCTATTTATTTGCCGATTGACTCAACACATAGTTATGTCGCCCTAAGTGGCGGTAAAGGTAAGTATTTTTTTGCTTCTATGCAAGAAGATAAGTAAAAAAAAAAACGAAACATCGAAGTACAGTTTTGGTACTTTGTAGGGATTTTCCTTTTACAATTAGGGAATTATCCCCATGTTTAAACAATGGAAAGGAGTAACTTTGCACTGACTCTATAAAAGATAAGAGCTCTACTTTCAAAAAAAGGGAAGTTAGAGAAGTGCAATAAACACCAACCTTCAAAAACAGTAAAGACAATGAAGAGAAATGAAGTAATGGCAATTATCGCCACCAGCCTGATGCTCTTTGCCTTATGCCTCTCGGCTTCGGCTAAAGACAGAAACAGAAAAGTGATCAACTACAGTACAAGAATTGACGATGACAACAACCGCAAACCAACGGTTACGGTTTGTCCGGAACGTCCTACCCCACCAACTCTCGGTCCGGCATTCTGTCCAGAAGAGGGAACACGCTATGGCTACAGTCTCAGCAACCAAAGCTTCTCCATACTATATAACAAGGTGAAGAAGGCATCGTTCGATGACAACAAGTTCGACCTGATAGAGGTCGCCAGCTTAGGATGCTACTACTCCTGCTCACAGGCTGTCAGACTGATGAAGATTTTCACCTTTGACGACGAACGGCTGAAAGCGCTCTCCATGATGGCGCCCCACATCGTTGATCCTCAGAATGCGACCGACATCTATAAACTGTTCAGCTTTGACAGCGATAAGGAAAAGGCTGGAGAAATCATGAGAAAGTGTAAATAATTGTTCTTCCTCACGCCCCTACTCCATCGTGGAAATCGTGACATCAGAGAAATCATTCATGTAGTCGAGCATACAAAGGGTATGGAAACCGCGTTTCGCCTTCAGTTCCATGCTCACCTCCAAAAACTCGCCCTTGGACGTGCGACGGTCTTTCAACTCATAAGAATGGACCTCTACATTGTCTTGTTTCAGACTCTTGATGAGCTGCTTCACACTATCTATCGAGGGAGCCGTAAAGGACAACTCGATCGTGTTGGAGCCCAACTGTGGTATCAGATAGTTGAGCACCTCAAGTCCCAGGAGCACCATCGCGGTCGTGATGACGGCGGCGACAAACATGCCCGTTCCGCAAGCCAGACCTATGGCTGCTGTCACCCATAAGCCGGCAGCGGTGGTGAGTCCTCTCACCACATTCTTCTGGAAGATGATGGTTCCTGCACCTAAGAAGCCGATGCCAGACACCACCTGGGCTGCTACACGGGAAGAGTCTTTCAGGTCGACACCAAAACCATATTGCGACACCACACAGAAGAGGGCACTTCCCAAGGCTACCAGGAAATGGGTGCGAAAGCCTGCCTCCTTGGCACGATACTCACGCTCTATACCTATCGCTCCGCCCAAGACCATAGCCAACGTCAGCCTTACCATCAGTTCCATATAAGTTGCATCCATAGTTGTATTTTTTTTGTAATTTGCGGCCAAATATAAGCAAAAATTACGGGAAAACAACTTCCATCTGCCACTTTTTTACCTGACAAGCACATTTTTTCTCTTTATTTGCCATTTCAACGTTACTTTCTTGCGAAAATTGACTTTTTATTTGTATTTTTGCAAGCAGACAGAAAAGATTAATACATTATATAATAAACATGGCAACAGTTGACGACAAGAAGATTATCTTCTCTATGGTGGGAGTATCCAAGATTATCCCACAAAATCAGAAACAAATTCTGAAGAACATCTACCTATCGTTCTTCTACGGAGCAAAGATCGGTATCATCGGTTTGAATGGTGCCGGTAAATCTACGTTGATGAAAATCATCGCAGGACTTGAGCAACCCACCCAGGGTGAGGTGGTTTGGAGCCCAGGCTACTCTGTGGGCTACTTGCCTCAGGATCCTCCGCTCGACGAGAACAAGACCGTGAAGGAAAACGTGATGGAGGGTGTGCAGAAAATCTATGATGCACTCGCAGAATACGAGGACATCAACAATAAGTTCGGTCTCGAAGAATATTACGGAGACCCTGATAAGATGGACAAGCTGATGCAGCGCCAGGCTGAGGTGCAGGATATCATTGATGCTACCGATGCCTGGAACATCGACTCCAAGCTGGAGCGTGCGATGGCTGCCCTGCATTGTCCTCCTGGTGATTGGCCTGTTACCAATCTCTCGGGTGGTGAGCGCCGCCGTGTGGCTCTCTGCCGCCTGCTCTTGCAGAAGCCGGATGTACTCCTGCTCGATGAGCCTACCAACCACCTGGATGCTGAGAGCATCGACTGGCTGGAGCAGCACCTGCAGCAGTATGAGGGAACCGTAATCGCCGTAACCCACGACCGCTACTTCCTCGACGACGTGAGCGAGTGGATTCTGGAGTTGGACCGTGGCGAGGGTATTCCATGGAAGGGCAACTACTCTTCTTGGCTCGACCAGAAGACCAAGCGAATGATTCAGGAGGAGAAGACTGCCTCTAAGCGCCGCAAGACATTGGAGCGCGAGTTGGAATGGGTTCGCATGGCACCTAAGGCCCGTCAGGCTAAGGGTAAGGCTCGTCTGAACTCTTACGAGCAGATGCTCAACCAGGAGCAGAAGGAGCGCGAGGAGAAGCTGGAAATCTTCATCCCTAACGGTCCTCGTCTGGGTAACAAGGTGATTGAGGCTCAGCATGTAAAGAAGGCGTTCGGCGAGAAGGTTCTCTTCAACGACCTCAACTTCATGCTTCCTCCTAACGGCATCGTGGGTGTCATCGGTCCTAACGGAGCCGGTAAGACTACCCTCTTCCGCCTCATCATGGGACTGGAGCAGGCCGACGGTGGCAACTTCGAGGTGGGTGAGACCGTGAAGCTTGCCTATGTGGACCAGCAGCACAAGGACATCGATCCTCAGAAGACGGTTTACGAAGTCATCTCGCAGGGCAACGAGACCTTGCGTCTTGGCGGACGTGATGTGAACGCACGAGCCTATATCTCGCGATTCAACTTCTCGGGAACCGATCAGAGCAAGCTCTGCAGTGTGCTTTCGGGTGGTGAGCGCAACCGCCTGCAGTTGGCCTTGGCGCTGAAGCAGGAAGGCAACGTGCTTCTGCTCGATGAGCCTACCAACGATATCGACGTGAATACGCTGCGCGCCTTGGAGGAAGGTCTGGAGGCCTTTGCGGGATGTGCGGTTGTCATCAGTCACGACCGTTGGTTCCTCGACCGTATCTGTACTCACATCCTTGCCTTCGAGGGTAATGGTGAGGTTTTCTTCTTCGAGGGAAGCTACTCGGAGTACGAGATCAACAAGGCCCACCGTCTTGGCGATACTGAGATCAAGAAGGGTCGCTATCGCAAGTTGATGGAAGAATAAAGATATAAGGA
>ERZ1035048.293-NODE-293-length-16327-cov-9.582104_pt1 | contig 16327 bp, 15 predicted proteins | sample MGYA00520587_ERZ1035048 | MGnify/ENA primary metagenome ERZ1035048 (study PRJEB33766, sample SAMN09781693) | gut metagenome | biome: gut microbiome | host: Homo sapiens | place: Madagascar | study: EMG produced TPA metagenomics assembly of the PRJNA485056 data set... | reverse complement strand
ATTTCATAACAAAACCCCATTATCAATCATGTGATCAATAATGGGGTTCATACTAAACGATGCTTTTTTCAAAAATACATAGATTTATTTTGTAAATTCTGTTAAACAAATATGAATTTTTACTGCAAAGAATTGCAAGAAGTAAATTCCCTTAAAAACAAAATAAAAACTGCAAGCATTTCCGTCTTGCGACAAAAACCTTCAGTTTCTGTGTTTTCAAAATCAATTTCTTTGATTTTGCCCTCGGAGAGCAGGATCGGCAGCTTTGACCACACGTTGCATTTGGGGAGAAAGTGCCTATCCTGCACTAGACCTTTTGTATAGTTTGTTTTACAGAAAAAAAATTGGTCATGACCCATTTTTGAAGTAAACTAATAGTGTAGAGATTATTCTTTTGTGTTATTCATTATTTCAGTTAAAAAATCAGCCATAACAATACCAGAATTAACAAATAGTCGTGCGTGATGTTTTTTTATACTTATCCTTTTTGAACCAACTCCATGAGCATCACTATTGGAATTTCTCATTTGTGCAATAGAGTCAATTATTTTATTTAATCCAGATAGAAGTTCTTTTACTCTTCTATCCATGTCCCTATCTGTTTCCATCTTATAAATATGAGAAAAATTTTTATAGAGATTGTTAATATCGCCTTTTTTATAATTCTCTACATGATTCTCTTCCAACCCTTTTATTAGAACCTCTTCAATAACAGTCCTTACTTTTGTTATTGCACTATCAAATTCATTATTATCGATATCATTATTTGCTCTTTGAGCTAGCTCCCTAATATATTCTCGATCAATATTTTTGATGGAAGGTGTTGATATAGATATGTTTGAGTTATTGTCTAAAATGGACTTGCATTTATTGTAAAGTTTTACACATTCAGGAGATTGACTATCAATACTATAGTGTTCATCATAGTATCTAAAAAGGTCTTTATATAATTTAATAACTAACGATTCCTCGGCTTCTTCTGTAAATTTCGTTAATGATGCCCCTTTAGACAAATCATACTTCTGTTTAATCGCAATACCTATACTTTGAGACGTGAAAGTATCAAAAGTTGAATTTGTAAAATCTAAAACAAACCCTCCGGCATTAAAAAAACTTGATAACAATCCTCTATCAATAAAATCCATTTGGTCCTCTTAATAAAGATTAAATTATGGCCCCAACACGATCAGATCATTATCTCAAATCGGCTGAATCCTGTTTTTACACAGTATGGCAGATAATTCTACTATTTTAGAGATTTACATAACTTTGTCAAAGTCATGTTTTTTATAATCAGGCACGACAAAGAACTAAGGTTATTCACTAATTTTGGCTTTGCACTTTCAAAATCAGTAGGTTAACTAACAGGTTAATTTATATTATTTTTGTGCGCCACCACTTTTAGCTTTTATGATAAGCTTCAAATACTGTTGGCGCCATATAAAAGATGTAGATTCAACAAAAAAATCCCTTTTTTGTTATAATACCTAAATCGTTTAGGATAATACAGTACCGTAAAAACTAATATATTTTAAATGTATTTGTAAAATTTCTCTTATAAAACAATAAGTAAAATCATAATCACCGGTAGGGGGTATTTCGTTTTATACCTTGCCTTCTATTTAGGTTCAAGACATCATAAGGTTGACCTTTTTGAAAAAAGCTCTGAGCTAATGGCAAGAGCCTCTTATAACAATCAGGCAAGAATTCACAACGGTTATCATTATCCTCGTTCAGTCTTAACCGCCCTTCGTTCAAGACAGTCTTTTCCTCGTTTTATTAAAGATTTTCCTCAATGTGTCTGTGACGACTTTGACAAGTATTACATGGTAGGTAAACACCTAAGCAAAGTCACAGCCTACCAGTTTGAGAAATTCTGTAAACGCATCAGAGCTTATCTTGAACCGGCCCCAAGCAGAATTGTTAATCTCACCTATAAGAACTACATTGAAGCTTGCTTTAAAGCAAAAGAATTTGCTTTTGATTCCGTAAAGCTCAAAGAAGAGATTCTAATGCGTATTGCGCAATATAGGATCACACAATTCGTACTCTGGGATCATTTAGTTTACAACTAGGAGCAGCAATGTTTTCTTGCATCATTTCATGAGAAGGATCACCTAATTCACAACAAAGGAGCTGCTACCCTCCAAATTGAACAAAACATGGTGTTTTGCTTTTTATAAGGAGGAGTCTCATGACACCTAAACTAAAAGTAAAGCTTGTCCTGCAGCTTAGAGAGCAAGGTCTCAACAGGACAGAAATTGCTTCATCAAGGCATATTTCAAGAAAGAACGTCAATGAAATTTTCTCTATTGCTCAAGAGAAAGGTCTTACATATCAATCTGTAAAGGCTCTGTCTGAGTATGAGGTCTACGAGCTTATCTATCCAGATAAATATAAGCGTATGACAGATAATCTTTACACACTACCTGATTATTCCCATATTCACAGTGAGCTCAAGAGAGTTGGTGTAACTTTAAGACTACTTTGGCTTGAGTATTCTGCCAAAGTAAGGTCTGAAGGAGGTGTCCCTGTAAAGTACACGAAGTACTGTCTTGATTATCGCAACTATGTTTCAAAACATGAATTTACCAGTCATATAGAGCACAAAACAGGCTACCGTTGTGAAGTCGATTGGTCAGGGTCAACAATGAAACTTAATGTCGGTAACATAACTGTTTCTGTATACCTGTTTGTAGCTTGTTTAACATACAGCCAATACGTCTATGTAGAGCCATGTCTAGATATGAAACTTAACACTTGGTTGGGATGCCATATCAATATGTACCGATACTTTGGAGGAGTTCCAGTACGCACAGTATGTGACAACCTTAAGACCGGCGTGGTAAAGCATCCTAGGGAAGGAGACATCATATTGCATGGGGACTATGAAAGATTGGGTGAATACTATGGCACAGCCATCATGCCAGCCAGAGTAAGACGACCTAAAGATAAAGCCTCTGCCGAAGGCTCTGTTCGCATAATAGCTACTGCAATAATGGCCAGACTGAGAAACAGTCAATACAGCTCCTTTGATGCTTTAAAGTATGACATTTCAATTAAGCTCAAAGAGTTAAACAGTACTGTTATGGAGAAAAAAGGTATATCCAGAGCCGATGCTCTAAAGTTAGAAGCTACTTCATTACAGCCATTACCTGTAATTCCATTTTCTCTCAAGGAGTGGAAATATGAGGTCAAGGTAGCTCCAAACAGCCATATCTCCTACAAAAAGAACTTCTACTCAGTTCCTTATACCTACATTGGGCAATCAGTGTCAGTTTGTGAAGAGATTGTTACAAGGCAACTCAAAGTTTATGACAAAGATGTGGTCATAGCATCGCATGTGATGTTTGGCAATCATGCTTTCAATAATTACAGCACGATTGAAGAGCACATGCCTGATAAGGTTCATAAACCTGAATTCGATGAAGATCGTATCAGAAAATGGGCTGAATCAGTTGGACCAAAGACCAGTCTGGTCATAGACAGGATTTTTGCCAGTGTCAAAATCAAAGAACAGGGGTATAACCCATGCCTGTCAGTACTCAAGTTGAGTAGCAAGCATGGGAAACTGCTTTTAGAGCGAGCCTGCGAACTTGCACTTCAGCATTTTAATACCCCAAGATACAAGCACATCAATGCCTATTTGTTGGAGCAAATCGGCAAAGGTACTGCCACCTCTAATATTAGCGATGAGGAAAGGCGAAAACAAGCTAACAAAGGAGCTCACATTCGAGGAGCAGATTACTATAAGACCAGTACCAGCGTTAATGATGAGGAGAATTTATAATGGTTAAAGTAGTTTATCCTAGCATTCTATGTGACGATACTGTTAGAAAGCTTTCAGCTATAGGTATCGAAAAGATGTCTGATTATGTAAACGAGATTGATGCCGCTCCTGATGCAGTGAAATTGCTGTTCAAAGATAAGCTGGAAATGATCATTGACCGTCTGTACCAGAACAAAATCAATGACACCATCAAACGCTTAAGATCAAGAGCAAAGCTGAGTGAGCCTGATGCCTGTACTCAATCTATTGTGTATGATAATAATCGCAATCTCAGTCGTTATGCAGTCCTTGAATTGGCAACATGCGGTTTCATGAATTACGGAACCAATGTTGTTATTGAGGGAGTGACAGGCTCTGGAAAGACTTATCTGGCATGCGCTATTGCAAATGCAGCTATCGAAAAATGCTATAAGACGCTGTATGTTCGACTGCCTGATTTGATTCAGGAATTTGAAGAAAGAGAAGCTATGCACTTGTCAAAAACAGTACTGTACAAAAAATACGCAAGACCGACTTTACTGATAATAGATGAGTGGCTATTGCAACCAACTACAGAGTCTTTCTGCAATTGTTTGCTTGAAATCTTTGAAAGGCGAAAAGGTTTAAGTACTGTCATGTGTACTCTTTACGAACAATCTGAATGGCACAACAGACTTGGAGGAAATGTCCAGGCGGAATCGGTAATCGACAGAATAGTGCACAATTGCGTTGATATTGTGTTAGGTGATCTGAACATGAGAGCCTATACAAGTCCAACAAAGATGAAGTAAAACAAAGACGGGGAGGAGATGCATCTTAGGCTGCATCGCAGATCTGATCCTTTTGGTGAAATCTACATGATCCCTCAAATAAATGCATAATTCCATTTTTGTGAAATGGCAGATCCTTTTTCACGTTATATGCACTATGGACTTTTAAAGTGCCTTTACAGGCAATTTAAAAGAGAGATAAAAATGCAATTATGCACAGATTTGCCAGTCTAATCACACTGATTTTTTAATGAACAGCCAGTCTGCTTTAAGACTGGCTTAATGTGTTTTAAAGGTTATTTCAGACCATTTACCCAAATTAGGGTAGCAACACTAGATGCATTAACATTTATTCGGATACATCGGATATATATTGAATGCAGAGTAATCTGCATTTCTAATATAGACACTATTGTTATGAAGAATTAAATCACCATTATTAATAATGTCAATCAGAGAATTAAGCATTAGTATTTGCAAATCAAGTATAAGATCATAATTGTGTGTTTTTTTAAAATTCATTATTGGAATAACGCTTTGCATTATAATTGGACCAGTATCAACACCAGAATCAATAAAATGAGCTGTATTTCCAACTAACAGTACATTTCCATAATCTGAAGCCTGATCAATTGCTTTTATTCCTGGAAACATAGGCAATAATGCAGGATGAAAATTAATAATTCTGTTTTGGTATTTTTCCAGCAATTCTCCTGAAAGGATATGAGATCCAAAAGAAAAACAATAATCAATAGATGAATTACTCAAACTTTCAAGTAAAAAATTAGAAAAGGCTAAATTTTTTTCTTTAGAAGTTTTGCCTTCAAGATGAGAATAATCAAATTCAATCAATTTGATTCTATGTTTAATAATTATTAACTCTTTAAGCTGTTTTTCTACCGGATAATCTGAAACAACAACATGAATCTGTTCAAATACAGATAATTTGTCTTGATTTAAAAAATTTTTTAATCTGTTGGACTTTCCTGAAATGTAAAAACCATATTTCATAACAACAATTCTCATCTATTGATAGTATCACACTTCTTCAGTTTCACTTTGACATAATTACCAATGTTATTAATTACCTTTTTCATTGTACAATCATCATCAAACTTAAATACCAATGTTCCTATGGAATCGTTCGCTCCGTTAAAGCAACTTACATAATCACCGCTTTTTACCCAAAGATCTTTCTCTACAACATACCCCAAAATACTTTTATCAATAGATATATCTTCAAAAATGCCATCTTTATAACTGTGAAGTATTGTTTCGGCCCAATTTCCATAATATTTATTTTGTTTAACTTCAGTTATAGGCTCTCCTACAGCAGCTAAAACAGAAGCCTTGATTAAATCAACTCCTGTAGCATACTTTAAAAGTTCAGAAAGACGATTTCCTCCTCTAGGAGAACATTCCATTATATAAGCTTTTCCATCAGTGCAAACTCTTGATTCTACATTATAGAGAGATGTCTTTAGACCAAGAAGATTTATAAGTCTTTGAAGCTCAGAATGTAATTCTTTTTCTTGAGCCACTGTAAATGTGGATGGCCAAGTAAATGCAGATGGTACATATTGATTTTTAGATTCAATATCAAACAATTGAGAATTAAAACTGACGAATTTTAATTCTCCATTTACAGAAAAACAATCAGAATCTGAAGAGCAACCGTGTTTTTCTAAAAAATCCTCAATAATAAATTCTTTGCAATGTGAATACTTCAGAGCAAAATCTATTGCAATTAAAAGCTCACGTGGATCATCTACTCTTGATACACCTTTACTTCCTGCTGAATCTGTAGGTTTAACAATAATCGGCCAATTAAACTTATCGATATCATTTAAAGCTAGACCTTTATCTACATAGCTATTGGACGTAGGAACATTAAAACAATTGTCTCTAAGAAATTTTCTGAATTTTCCTTTGTTTTGTAGAATAGATACAGACTCATACGGTCCAACCGATGGCAAGTTAAGTTTCTCAGCTACATAAGCTGCAGTAACAACTCCAGGATCACACCCAAAAGACATAATGCCATCAATTTTTAATTTTATAGCAGCTTCCAATACAGAATCTTTATCAATAATACTTACATTACAATATTCATCTGAATATTTATGAGCAACATTATTTGGACAATAATCGGCAGTTATTACATAATAACCAAGTTTATGAGCAGTCTTAATTACAGGGATGGTGTATCTCGTTCCTCCAAGGATCATTAGTTTTTTCATGCACTCCTCCTTTCATATTTAGAAAGAAAAAAGCAATTAAAACAAAGAGTTACCCCCCCACACAACTAAAAGATAATTTCCTTAAATCGCTCATGTACATTTGCTCCAATTTAATTATATTCTTATTCCTATTTTTAATCTTAACTGATGGAATACCTACATTTATTGTCCAAGGCTCAGAATTGTGAGTTATAAAAGAAAAAGCACCAAAAGCAGAGCCTTCTGCTAAAGTAACTCCAGGCATAACTACACTTGTAGAACCGATGATTACATGCTTTTCGATACGCACAGTATCGCTTTTTACAGATTTATATTCAGCAGGAATCATAGGATTTGTCATCGAATTTCCAGAATAATCATCACTAACACTATAAACACTTACTCTAGAAGAAATATTGGCATAATCACTGATAAAAACGCCTTTATCTCCGCCATAAATAGCAGAATATGCTGCTATATGCACGCATGAGCCAATTTCGATTATTCCACTCAAAATACAAAAATCATCAATTCTTACATTATCACCTATAGCGATTTTTTCAGGACTATAAATACTAGCATGCCTACTAATATAAACATTTTGCCCATATGATTTTAATCCAATTTTAGCTATTTCTTCTTGTGATAAAAAACTATTCATAAATTACTTCTTGCAAGATATTATTATGTCACATATTCTGTCAACATCTTTTATTGACAAATCTGCATATAGAGGAAGCGTAAAAACTCTTAAACTGATCTTTAATGCTATTGAAGTCAATCCAACATCAAATTGTCCATGAAAACAATCAAAAGTGTTGGTTAGTGGGTAAAAATACTTTCTAGCTCCAATTCCATTTTTCGCAAGTTCAGATTTAACCTCATTTCTAGTACTTCCAAATTTATCCTCATATATCACAATTGGAAAATAAGCAAAATTACTGTCTACCCCAGATTGAATTGGGGAAATTTTTATTCCTTCGATAGAAGAGAGTCTTTCTCTGTATCTATCAGCAACCACTTTTCTTTTTGCAATTTCTTCTTTTAAATGTCGTAAATTACAGATCCCCATAGCGGCACAAAACTCATTCATTTTTGCATTTGCGCCTATACCATCCACAACTTCTTCATTTCTGATTCCAAAATTCTTAAGTCGATAAAGTTCCTTTCCAAATTCTTCATCATGATAGCAGACTGCGCCTCCTTCAATCGTATTGAAAACTTTGGTAGCATGAAAGCTAAAGCAAGAAACATCACCAAAAGCTCCTACACTTTTTCCTTTGTAAGTTTCGCCAAACGTGTGAGCTGCATCATATATAACTTTGAGACCATATTTTCTTGCAATTTCTTCAATATTACAAATATTGCCGTAAACATGGGCTAGCAAAATAGCACATGTTCTATCAGGGATCAATTGTTCAATTTTATTTTTATGGTCAATCCACCACTTGACAGATGTCACAAAGTTGAAAATTGGTCAAATTTAAAATTAATATAAATTAATCAGTTAGTTAAAACACTGACTTTGCTCTTTCAAAATGTGATTCAGAGATCAAAACTGTTCTGAGATAATTAATATTCTTTGAATGTAACAAATGAACCTGTATAAGAATATCGGTATGTCAGATAGTAAAGATACCTCAATAGATTTAAAGTCAAATGCCCCTCTTTCCAGCAGAGGCTGGTCGAATTGAATTTAAAAGACCAGAGAAACACATCTCTGATTGTTTACCCGCTGTATACCATTGTCACTGTAATTATCCTTGCCAGAATGGCTGGGTGTAATAACAGCTGAACACAGATACTGTTCTGGCAGAAAAACAAAAAACATCTTCAGTCTTTAATCTATGGTTTAGGAGATGAGGTTCCATCAGAGCAGACCATAAGACGAGTGGTAGCACTGGTAAAAGCAGATGAAACAGTAAAGTTTCTTTCTGAGTATTTTGTCTCCCATAGAGAGAACACCTTAAAACCTCTAGGCTCAGTTCCATTCGCTCAAAGAGAGGTAATAGCTGCTGACGGACAGAACATCAGAGCCACAAGAAGCTCTAAAGACGGTAATGACTCAAGAAAGAACGGTGGCTATGATGTGGTATCACTGTTCTCATCCACCTATGGTGTAACCTTATGTCAGAGAACTGTAGATAAAAAGAACAATGAAGCTTTAGCCATTATGTATGGAGATGATTAAGAATTTAAAACTTTCTAACTCCATTCTCACCTGGGATGCCATCAACACGAGAGCTGCAACACTTAAAGCTGTGACTGAAGCTGATGCCGACTTTCTGGTCTGTCTTAAATCCAATCAAGGATATCTGTATGAAGAAGTCTGTGACTCCTTTACCTTTGCAGATGCTGACAGATATTTAGGTGAAGTCTTAAGCTCCAAAAGAGTTTCATCTGACCATGGACGTATCGAGGAAAAGGAAATCACTATCCTTGATACTGAGCATGGTCTGTCTAAAGAAATGCAGCGTAAATGGCCTTACATTAAAAGCCTTATCAGAGTTAACACCACAAGAACCTATAAATGCTCAGGTGTCTCCAATACAGATGATGTAGAGAGCAGATACTTTGTAAGCTCTATTATCACTGACGGTCTTGATAAGAGTTTTGCCGACACCATTCAGGACATAATTCTTGCAAGATGGCAGATTGAATCAAGACACAGGGTTATTGATGTTGCCTTTGACCAGGACCGACTTCCTTTACGTAATCAGGATTACATCAGAAACTCTACTATCTATACCAAAATGGTATGTAACGTTTTAAGTTACATCAGAGACAATGTTCCTTGTATCAATCCTAACAATGGTCTTTTGACAGTCTGCAGATGTTAGCATCTGATGTTGAGTATGGTTTTATGTTCTTAAAAGCTATCTTCACTCAGAATATGTCTGAAATAGAAAACAATGAAAGATTCATCGGACTCTTTTACAAAGAGCCTGAACCTACAGGTAATGATGTCCCTGACAACCTTGAAGTAAACAGCTTTGAGAACACTATCAGTGCCGAAACTCCTTTAGGCAGTTTTGCAAGAACCCGCAAAAAGATTAAAGGTAAGCGTTAACTGAACAGTTTTTTACTGAATTACATTTTGAAAGAACAAGCCTATGTTGTTAAGACACGGGCACTTTGTGCTGGCTGTATAAAATCAGCACAAATTTACAAGCAGAAAACTCTGCTAAAACGGATTAAATTCGGCTCAAACACGTAAGTGATTAAGATCAGATCGTGTTGCCCCATAGAAACCAAGTTTCAGCACATATAGTTTTGTGAGTATGATTAAAATTGCTCAAGATGTGCTTCTATTATTCATTTATTATAATGTCACATATTCTATTAACATCTTTAATATCAAGATCTGCATAAAGAGGTAAAGTTAAAACTCTTAAAGATACATGCTGTGCAACTGGTGTTTTTTCAGCTCCTGCAGTTGGAAAATGGTTATAGCACACATAGCTGTTTGTTAAAGGATAAAAATATTTTCTGGCAAAGATGTCTGATTTGGATAATTTTTCGAATATCTCATTTCTTGTATACTTGTAGCCATCAAAAACAATAGGAAAGTATGCATAGTTTGATGTGATATCCTGCTTAATAATTGGTAAATTAACCCCATCAATTCCTTTTAGCCTTGAAATGTAAGTCTCAAAAATTCTTTTTCTTTTTTTTATCTCTTCATCAAGATGACGTAAATTGCATATTCCCATAGCTGCTTGAAATTCGTTCATCTTTGCGTTTCCGCCTATATATTGGACGGATTCTGGGCCATGTATTCCAAAGTTCTTCATGTCATTTAAAAGCTGAACTTTAGATTCATCTCTAAAACACAGACAGCCACCTTCAATGGTATTAAACACTTTAGTAGCATGAAATGAGAACATTGACATATCACCGAAATTTGCTGCTGATATTCCTTTATATTTAACTCCGAAAGCATGTGCTGCGTCGTAGATCACTTTAAGCCCATATTTTTTTGCTATTAAGTCAATCTTTTCAACGTCACATATGTTTCCGTATACATGTACTGGAACAATAGCCACTGTATTATCGGTTATTAATGATTCAATCTTATCAGGATCAAGAGTGTAGTCATCATTTTTAACATCACAGAATACAGGAACCAGTTCGTTTCTTACTATTGCATGTGTCGTTGATGCAAAAGTAAAAGGTGTTGTAATAACTTCTCCCCCTTTTGGAAGATTAAAGGACGCAATTGCATTTTCTAAAGCCAGATGTCCGTTTGTATACAGGCAAACATGAGTGGCGCCAAGATAATCTTCTAGTTGTTTTTGAAGTTGTATGTGTTTTGCTCCCATATTTGTTAGCCAATGTGAATTCCACAATTCTTTTATCTCGTTACAATACTCTTCAAATGGGGGCATTGAGGAGCAAGTTACTAATATTTTTTTCATATTCACAGAAGATCTCTTAATTTAAAATTATCAACAATAAAATTATCAGCTCTACCTACAGTATTCATTTTATCGATTAAGTTGATGATATCACTTTTACTGCAATATTGTTTTAAATAGCTGTCTAGATCAATAGCTGATATTAAATTGCTTATATTTTCTATTAGATCTGTTGGGATCTGTTTATTCCATAATTGATTTTTTGTCACACAATCTATTATTTTTTTTAGTGTAAAACTGCAGGCCAAACCGTGAGGAACATTATATTTTAGCGTAATTGGATATGAAATTGAATGTGCTATAGCTGTTCTGGTAATTCTTATAGCGCAACCAGAGTAAAAGCTAGACAGTTGTATCTTAGCTCTATAACAAACATTATTTAAATCATTTAATAATGGCATGAGATTACAAGAAATAAGCTTAAGAGATTCTATAGCATATTTAAACGAAATATCAGTCATGTTCTTATTCCACAATGATTCTAATGCATGTGAACATGCATCCATTGCACAGAATATGGTTAATTCCTTTGGAGCTGTCAAAGTAACCCTTGGGTCAAGATAAATGAAATCTGGTTCTAATAAATTACAGGCAAAGGAACGCTTTACCTCATTTTTTCTGTCCCAAACTGTGGCAAAAGGAGTAATTTCTGCTCCTGTTCCAGATGTCGTCGGTATACATATTAAATGACATCTTTTGCTGAATATTGTTTTTTTACAATGGATATTTCTAAAATATTCATTTAAGGATATATCTGAAAATAAGAAAACTGAAGCAACTTTTGCCGAATCAATTACACTACCGCCTCCGAATGCAATAATATATGACGGTCTAATTCGTTTTAGTTCAGATATTACATTATCCAAAAAGTCTAAATCTGGATTAGGCTGACATACTATAATTTTTGCAAATTCAGTACAATTAAATGGAGTACCTCTTTTTAATTGACCTGAAGATGTAAAAAGAACAACATTGTTTTTGCAATCTAAAACTATTTCATTAAGCTTCTTATCACATAATTTTACAGATTCAATTCCTGTAAAAACAGTAGTGTTATCAATAATTATTTTATCTTTCTCAATCATGGAATTTACTAATAAACTTCATTACTTCTTTTTTATTATCTTCAGGAGTTATCTTTGGTCTTCCTAAATCTTCACGAACATTCTGATTTATTAAAATTTCAACCAATACGCAACCTATATAATCCTTTTGTGATAAGGATAAAGCTACCCTTTGCAGTTCTTTTTCAGATGACACTTTATAATATTCTGAATATCCTACCGATTTTGATAGAAGTGAAAAATCGATTTTATCAGAAACAGTTGGCTGTCCACCAACAGATTCATGAGCATAATTGTTCAATAGAACGTGCAGGTAATTTTTAGGTTTACAACTGTTAATAACTGCACTTGCCCCCATGTGCATCAAAAAAGCACCATCTCCATCAAGACAAGCAACTAACCTGTCAGGTGTAGACAGCGATACACCAAGTGCAATTGATGATGCGTGTCCCATTCCACCAACAGTTAAAAAATCATGGTGAGGTTCGTGGCGTTTTTCTCTAATCTCATATAACTCTCTTCCTGACTTACCTGTTGTAGCAATATAAATGGTATCTTTTGGAAGAATTTCTGACAAAATTTCTATTGTCTTTTCTCTAGACAATGTACTGTCTGCAATATGTTTTTTTACAGGGTAATTACCTGTTAATGCGCCTTTTTCAACAACAACTGCAACCGGACCATTTCTTTTTTTCATCCTGCCTATTAACTTAGGCAGTTCGTTTTCAACATCTGTATTAGAATTTAAAATTATATAAGGAATGTTTAGAAGATTTAGCTGTCCTATGGTTACTTCGCCCTGTTTAATATGTTGAGGTTCATCTTTAAAACCTGGCTGACCTCTCCAACCTATTATCAGAACCATTGGTATTCCATATACATTTGGATCTGCAAGGGAGGTAATAGGATTCACTGTATTGCCAAGACCACTGTTTTGCATGTACACTACGGCAGCTTTTCCAGTACACAGATAATTTCCTATTGCTAAACCGACAGCGTTACCTTCATTTGCTGCAATTATATGCTTAATTTTATTTTCTTCCATCAGGCAGGAGCTGAATTTTGACAGTAATGAATCAGGTACGCCTGTAAAAAAATTACAATCACAATTTAATAAAATTTCTATAAAATGTTTAGTGTCCATAATTATCTTGTACCTGGAACTAGATCTAATATGTCTTTAATACTCATCAGTTCAGAATCACACTCTAAAGATCGATGATTTGTCAGAATGCTTTCAGCTACTTTTTTCATGGCAGGATAAGCGGCTCTTAACAGCTGATTAGCATAAATCACTACATTCACACCTTTTTTAGCAAGCTCATCTTCTTTAACCTGATTAAAACTTGAAGGAACAACAACTAAAGGTTTTCTGTTAGGAAGTTTACCGTATAAATCACAGAATGCAAAAATCTCGGATGGATCTTTCTTTCTAGAATGGATCATAATTCCATCTGCACCAGCCTCCAGATATGCCTTTGCTCTTAAGATTGCATCATCAAGTCCCTTTTCAAGAATTAAACTTTCTATTCTTGCAATAATCATAAAATCATCAGTTATCTGAGAGGCTTTTCCAACGTGAATTTTATGACAGAAATTTTCAATGGTATCCTGTGATTGTGCAACATCATTTCCGAAAAGTGAATTCTTTTTAAGACCAGTCTTATCTTCAATTATTACAGCTGAAACCCCCAATCTTTCTAACGATCTAACCGTGAATTTAAAGTGTTCTGGTATTCCTCCAGTATCTGCATCAAAAATCATTGGTTTTGTTGTTACTTCAAAGATTTCATCGACTAATCTTAATCTTGAGGAAATATCAACAGCTTCTATGTCTGGTTTTGCTCTTGCAGTTGAGTCCGTAAGTGAACTTGCCCACATTCCGTCAAATTCATAATTTTTATCTGTTTTAACTAGAGTATGTTCAACGATAGAACCTGTCAGTCCATTATGAACCTCACAAATTCTAACGATAGGTTTTGCAGCTAGCAGTCTTTTTAAACTCTTTAATCTTCTATCAGGTGTTGTTCCCACTTCTTTTAAAGCAGCATTTAGTCTTGATGAGGAAATTCCTTTCGTGTAAGGAATATCTATAACCTCTCCTCCCCACTGCTTAAGACAGTCTATAACCCTCTGTCTTGTAGCTTTTTGAACACCTTCTTTCCAGTCATCTCCGTGAACAACATAATCAGGCTTAATTTTCTCAAGATTAGGTACATAATCTAATGTAGTTTGAGGAATTACTTTTGAAACCTGTTTTAAAGAGCTGATTACAGCATATCTTTCATCATAAGACATGTACGGTAGTCTTTTGTAAGACGCAATTGCCTCATCAGTTAATAATCCAACAATAACTTCTCCATATTTAGATGCCTTAGTTAAGATATTTAAATGACCTGGATGTACTAAATCAGCTGACATTCCTACATATACTTTTTTTATCATGCTCACTACCCAATAGAATGACGTTAAGAAATCGATTGAAAATTTATATAATAATCGAAGATATGTTATCTGAAAAATTTACAGTATATCCAAACGCATAAAATTTTCAGAGAAAAGATAAATCTACCTTCACGATGGTTTTTAATTTTATTTATTAGAAGTATTGTATTAATAATATTATTTTTAACACAATTCTTTAATGGATATTTTGATAATATCTCTGATAACTGATTTTTACATATTTTCTTATTTTTAATAATATCAAAAATTAGATTAATATAGCGCCAACTATAATAATACCATGATTCAAACGGTAAGGATTTTTCCGCTTTTTTAGAAATTTTATTATATGTTTCTAAAAAACCACTAATTTTTTTTCGATTAATATTTCCAACTTCACTTTGTGATAGCTGCCTATACAAGTAATTATGGTTATCTAGCAGTACAGCTGTATTAACATGATCTAAAAGATCAAACTCAAATGGTAAATCTGCAGGAAAAGAATTTTTTTTAAATTTTAAGCCTGACATTTTAACTGTGGAATTGCGATAAAACTTGTTCCACCTAAAACCTTCAATTTCAAGAGAAGTTAAAAATTTAATCTTTAGTTGTTTTTGATTCAGTATTAGACTGTCATTTAGTGTAGGAGTATACGAGTTTAGAATATTGTTTTTTTTATCAATGAGAGTGTAAGATGTCACTAGGCAGTCAGATTTAGTCTCAATTAATTTAGAATATATAGAATTTAAAAAATCTTTATCATTCCAGATGTCATCATGATCGATAAATGCAATGTATTGACCCTTGGCATTATCCAAAAAATCATTCATTCTCTCAATACTGTTACCATTGTCTCCACGTGACAGATGCACTCTTCTGTCATTTAGAACTAATTTCTTTAATACGTCATAAGTTGAATCTGTAGAGCCATCATCATAAATATACCATTCAAACTCAGTTAAATTCTGGTTTAAAACGCTGTCTATACAGGATTTAATAAACTTTTCTCCATTGTATGTAGGCGTAAAGATAGAAAATTTTATTAGATTATTCATTATTATCAATATTCAGTTATTTTTACTTTCACTTCAACATATGATTTCTTTTGAGAAAAATTAGGATCTGGTATGCTCCAATTTTTTCCATAATAAGCAGAAAGAATATCATCATAGTTTTGGGGAATGTTAATTTCGATACCACAGTGTTTGCTCTTTATTAGATTTGTTATTTGGGGGACTTTACACTCCCAATATTTGTAGAACTGTTCTTTACCATTTTTATAACTTAAATTTTCAATCTGATAACATCCATATAAAGCATTTTCGATGCCATTTCCAGGTTTCTTTAAAGAAAAATCACATAACACTCCTTTTTTTGTATATGATTGTCCTACAGTGACTTTATTTATTTCAATAGTTCTAAATTTTGAAAAACCATGAGCTTTCAGATCTTTTTCGAATTTTTTCCAAGAAAAGCCTTTTGAGTCAAGAATAATAAAATCAAGATCATCATCCCATGGTATTAGACAATTATCTCTTACTAAACCTAAAAGCGTACCGTAATAACATCCAATATTATATTTATAAAAGTTAGAAACCCCAAAAACATCTCTTAAGATTTCTGTGCCATACTTATCGTAAGC
>ERZ1035048.291-NODE-291-length-16373-cov-10.121155_pt1 | contig 16373 bp, 8 predicted proteins | sample MGYA00520587_ERZ1035048 | MGnify/ENA primary metagenome ERZ1035048 (study PRJEB33766, sample SAMN09781693) | gut metagenome | biome: gut microbiome | host: Homo sapiens | place: Madagascar | study: EMG produced TPA metagenomics assembly of the PRJNA485056 data set... | reverse complement strand
CCAAATACAAGTTTCGATTAACCCTAAAAGTGCCCCATTGTTTCTGCTGCCAACATATTTGACGGGAGTCACAGAATAATGAGGAACTTTAATTTCAGGATGAAATTAAATAATAAATTCAGATTTATGAATACAGGAATTAAGTTAACCGTTCTTTTGTCCACTTGCTGTCTTTCACTGAGTGCCCAGGAGAACTCCTTCAATGCCGGCATCCGTCTGGGAGGCGGCTACAGTATCAACAACCATATAGACAGGATACTGGTGAGTGAGAATTATTATTCCAACTATTCGTTCGACAACAAAGGGCTTTTCGTACCAAGTGCTGAACTGTTTTTCCTTTACAGAGAGCCGGGAAGTCTCTGTGGCGTGGAAGCTGGCATCGCCTATTACAACAAGACAGCCAGGGTGCGTTACGAAGACAGGAACGAGCTGAACTACACGCTTTCCACCCGCTACCATCATCTAGGACTTGCCGCCTATCTGAACCTCTATCCTTTCAGGGGCAGGAATTCCCTGCATGTTTCTCTGGGCGGAAGAATAGGTGCCAACCTCTCTCCCGACAATCTCTCCTATACAGGAAATCAGGAAGACGAAAAGTTTTCAGCGCTGGGCTATCCGGGCGTGAAAGAGACCGAGCGGCTGCTCAGGGACAAACTGAAAGGCCGTCCTGATGCTGCCCTGGGTGGCGGTATCGGCTATGAATTCCCTTTTGGCATGACGGTCGATCTGCGCTACCACTACAGTCTGACCAACAGCATCAAGACAGAAACCAACACCTACAACTGGGTGGAACAGGACAACCACAACCAGCAGATTGAACTGACTGTGGGTTATATGATCAAAATCAAATAAGAACAGAAAGTCTCTGGTCTGACTAATCTGTCCAACACACATACACATTTTAATATATATAAGAGCCCATGATGAATTCTAACCAACGCAATGTCATCCGCGGCACAGGTGCATTCCTTGTCATTATCATCATCATTCTCAGCCTGCGGCTTTGCGGGCAAGACAGGAAAGAAGTGCCGTCGCCGCAACCGCCACCACCGGCAACAAGCCGTGTTTCACCCCCACATGAGTCCGCCAGAATGGATTCATCAGCCGTATTCCCCATAGTATGGAAAAAGGCAGCAGGAAAACAATCAGGAAAGAAGGTGACAGCCACCCATATTCCTCTTCCTACCCAAGAAGCAGCTGTTGAAGAAAAGAAAGAAGAACCGGTTCCTGTGCAGGATAGCCTCGAAGTGCAGCCTTCCAAAGAACCTGGTTTTGTAGAAACTGCCAAGGATCCGGCTGAAACCAGCCGCTCCCCAGAACAGGGACTCATCTTCCATCACAAGCGTTATTACCAGCTGCGTATCGGCATGCGCGCCGGTATCGGATACAGTTCCATCGGAAATCTCGCAGCCCTTATCGAAGACGGTTCCTTCCGTCCACGCAACACCATGGAAGAGAGCGGTTCGTTAGTTCCTGCGATAGGTGTCTTCGCCCTCTGGCGAAGCGACCGTCTGGGCATAGAGCTGGCTGCAGACTACACATGCCTGTCATCCACCCTGAAGGAGCATAAGGAAATTGACGGAACCGACGAGAAAACCGCCTTCCGCTATCATCTCATCTTGCCCCAGGCTTCAGTACGTCTTTACCTGCTGAGCGATTTCTACATGGGTGCCGGTGTCGGTGTGGGCATTCCCATTAATCCGGGCGGCATTGACTTTTCAAGCAACCGTGCTGCAGAATTTGCACCGGCAGACGGACTCACCCGGGAACATCTAAGAGAATCACTCCGGGCACGCCCTCACTTCATGCCCCTGCTGAAAATCGGATATTCATCCTTCAGAAACGGAATCGAAGCCAGCCTCCAATACAGCTACGGCGCCGGGGATCTCATCAGGACGGAAGAGAACCCCTACGGCTATCACAGAGCAACGAACAACAGTCACCTGCTCCAGCTGACAGTCGGCTATACCATACTCCTGAACAAAAAGAAATGACGATGAAACATACAGTATTCAATATAACAGTAATTCTCTTTCTGTTTTCCGCCGCTGTCCAGGCACAGTCTCCTGGCGGCGTAGCCGGTCCCGTAAAATGGGCAACGGGCAAGGATAACGGAACAGTACAGCTTTCCGGTACCGGCGGAATGACCTTTGTCGGTGTAGGCAGGATACAGCAGGGGAGCGAGCAGCTGCTCTGGAATGTCAGCACACGTTCCGGCAAGACCGGTCGTGTACAGACCACGGCACGCTCCGCCAACCTTGCCAGAGGAACTTTCATGAACTATACGGGACGTGACACGCTACCGCAGCTGCGCCTGTATTCCTACAGCTGCTCTTCTGCCGACGGAACGCAGGGAACGCTCAGTATAGGTAAAATGACCGGGGAGAAACTTCCAGTCAGAAACCTCAGGGACGGCATGGTGGAATATGCCGTCTATGACCGTGCCCTCACCACCACCGAACGCATGCGAGTGGAAAGTGCCCTTGCCCTGCGCCACGGCATCACCCTTGCCCACTCATACTTCAACTCCAGAGGTGAAATCATCCGCAACCACTACAGGCTCAGGGCATACAACCACCGCATTGCGGGTATCATCGGCGATGCAGTCTCGAAGCTTGACCGGACTACAGGTGAAAGCAGCGAGGAGGAAGCCGTCATCAGGGTATCCACCCGGTCCGTCAGCGAAGGTACGAGCTTTCTCTGGGGCGATGATGCAAGGCTACTTTCCTTTGCTGCAGACAAAGGTAACGGAAGATGGATGCAGCGGCGGTGGGCAGCTTCAATGGTGGGCAGCCAGACGGAACCTCTTGCCCTTACTTTCGATACCCGATGCATCCGCAGTCTCAAGCCGCTCGAAACAGGTGAGGAATACTACCTCGCCGTAGATGAGAGCGGAACGGGCAGATTTCCTGTAGGACAGATACGTTATTACAGGGCCAGGGACAGCCATGCCGACAGCATCGTCTTTGACGGTATAGCAGCCGCTGCCGGAGAAAGCATCTTCACATTACGCATCGCCAAAGACTTCTTTGCGACCGTTGAAACGGAACGTCCCTGCTGCTCCACGGCAGAAAGGGGACGGCTCAGGATACTCCTGACAGGCGGCAGTGCACCATACCGTGTCACGGTCAGCCTTGACGGGACTATCATCAGCAGCCTTTCCACCGAAGACAGCATTCTTACCGTCAAAGACCTGCAGCAGGGGTTGTACGTCCTCACTGCCAGGGACCGTAACGGCAAGACCCTCTCCAGCGAGATCATGGTATCCAATGCCGACATGGCAGACATGCCGGAGCTCCAGGATGTCCAGTTCTCCAAAGGTGCTTCACGCGAGTATCATCTTGAAACGCAAGGTAGCTACACCTGCCGCTGGAAGACTCCAGAGGGCAGATACCTGAGCGGAGAGAGCGTCACGCTTGACGGGGACGGAAGATACCTCCTCGAACTGACCGACGGCGAGGGATGTACCACAATCCGCACGCTTGACGTATCTACGGCAGCAGGAGACATCTTCTCACGTTATGACGTTTCTCCCAATCCGACAGAAGACGGTGACGTCTCCGTACGTGTAGAGATGTCCGGATCCTTCCCGCTGGAACTGCGTCTTTATTCACCGGACGGTGCCCTGATGCAGATGCAAAAACGCACGGCAGATACCTACCATGCCACCCGCTTCCATCTGTCCCAGAACGGCATCTATATTCTTGAGATGAAGAGCGGGACCAGCAGGAAGAGCATCAGACTCGTCAGAAAATAAACGGAACCAACCACTATATCAAAGTAGAAGAACATGAAAAGAAACATATTCCTATCCGTTGTGGTTTCAGGAATCATCCTGCTGCTTGCATCCTGCAATGACGGCAGTAAGGGAATCTCCGGCAACCGCATCCAGGACAGCAGAGAGTATTCTGCTGAAGACAGCCTCATAAAGAAGACAGCCGGAGACACCATTCTCCCTACCGGGGAGAGGGGCATCCGACCGGAAAAGACCGCCGGGAAAAATGCAGCGGCTGATCTACAGAATTTCCGGAAACGTACGGTAAGCAAGTACTTCACCGGTATGGAAGCAGACTCCCTGTCTGTAGGACGTGCGGAACTCAGGGTTCCCCGGGGCAGTATGGACCATGCCAGAATCCTGAGCATTACACCGTTGCGCAAGGGCGAACTTCCCCACCTGCCTGCAGGCATGGTGAACGTGACGGCAGACAGGAGTAATCCTACCATTTCTGCCAGCCGGAAGAACAGTATCGCCGGCTACCGCTTCCTGCCGCACGGAGAGCACTTCGTACATTCGCTGGCGAGCATCACCGTACCCTATGACAGTACCCTCATACCACAGGGATATACAGCCGAGGATATCCATACCTATTATTATGACGGACTGAAAGACAGGTGGGTAATGCTGCGGCACAAGGCTCTGGACAAGGACAGGGAACTGGTCGTGGCCGAGACATCGCATTTCACCGACGTCATCAACGGCATCATCAGGGTGCCCGAGAATCCCGAGACCCAGAACTATGTGCCAACGGGTATCAGCGAACTCAAGGCAGCCGACCCCGGTGCCGGCATTACGGCCGTGAGCGTTCCATCCGCCAACCAGAGCGGAACAGCATCACTGAAGTATCCGTTTGAACTGCCAGCCGGAAGAGCCGGCATGCAGCCCGGTGTCAGCCTGCAGTACAGTAGCGACGGCAGTTCCTCCTATGCCGGCTACGGCTGGAATCTTCCCCTGCAGAGCATTGACATCGAGACCCGATGGGGCGTGCCACGCTTTGACAGGGAAAGGGAAAGCGAGAGCTACCTGTTCATGGGCAGCAGACTCAACGGCCGCACCTACCGCACGGCCGATGCACCGGCAAAAACGAAGGACAGGCATTTCCGCCCGCTCACCGAGGGCGGTTTCGCCAGGATCATCCGCAGGGGTGATTCCCCGCAGAACTATACCTGGGAAGTAACCTCCAAGGACGGAACGGTATCCTTCTTCGGCGGCAGGGACGGCGTGGTGGATGAAGGTGCCGTGCTGAAAGATGCCCGAGGGAACATCCTGCGCTGGGCGCTCTGCAGAACTCAGGACGCCCACGGCAACACCATATCCTACAGGTATATCAAGAAAGGGAACAACCTCTACCCCGACATCTACCGCTATACGGGTTACAGGGATGAGGAAGGTCCCTACAGCGTCAGGTTCACATATGCGGCAACCGGACGCAAGGATGCCGTCAGAAACGGGCGCCTGGGCATACTGCAGACAGACGATGCCCTGCTCGAACGCGTGGAAGTGATGTATGACGGGGAACAGCTGCGTGCCTATGCGTTCCATTACAGGGAAGGCGCCTTCTCCAAGACCCTTCTTGACAGCATCGTGCAGAAAGACAGCAGGGACAGGCGCGTGGCGGCACAGGGCTTCAGCTACTACAACGACATTGCGCAGGGTATCTTCTCCGATACCCCCGAAGTCTATACGGCAGAGAAGGACGACTGCGGCAGACTTGTCAGCTACCACATCGGAAACCTTGACGAGAGCATGTCGCTCCTTGGTGGCGGCTCTGCCAGGGGAAACACCGTGGGCGGCGGAGTCATGGTCGGAGCCGGCTGGGGACCGGCATCGGTCAATGCAGGAGGTTCCTACTCCTATTCCAAGTCGGACAACGAAGGACGCATTGCCCTCGTTGACATCAACGGAGACGGCATGCCAGACAAGGTCTGGAAAGGTGCAGACGGAAAACTGTATTACAGACTGAACCAGAACAGGGACCTCAGCCATCCGTCTTTCGGAGAGGAGATGGTCATCAAGGGCATCAGCAGTTTCACCGGAGGAACAACCACCAGCAACACAAGGAATGCGAACGTGGCTGCAGGCTTCGGCCCGGCAAGTGCCGGCTACGCCGTAAGCAAGACCACCGACCAGAGCAAGAACAAGACCTATTTCCAGGATTTCAATGCCGACGGGCTGATAGACATCGCCTGCAACGGTACGGTATATTTCAACCATACAAACGGCAGGGATGTAAGCTTCAGCAGCACGAGCAGCAATACGGGAAATCCCATCACGGGAAATGCGGAGGGCATAGATTCCGCATTCCTGCCCGACTATGATGCCATCAGGGATTCCCTGGAACGGGAATTCCCGCTGCACGATGCCGTGCGCCTATGGCGTGCCCCATACGCAGGAACTGTGAAAGTGACCTCTACGGTCAGCAAGTCGTCAGACCTGGGTGACGGTGTCAGCCTGAGCATGCAGCACAATGACAACGTACTGTGGAAAGACACGCTCCTGCAATCCGGCAGCGTCACGGTACCGGAAAAAGAACTTACCGTCAGACCGGGCGACTTCCTGCTCTTCCGCGTGAATGCCAGATATTCAGGTATGGGGGATGCGGTCGAATGGGATCCGGACATCATCTACACTTCCATTGCGGCAGGCACCTATGCCGGAGAGGATTTGAGACATTACCGCTGTTCCTCGGACCACATCGCCGGAGAGATGTCCGCAGCACCGCTTGCCGTGGACGGAACGGTATCCTATGAAGGCAGCTTCAGCAAGCAGAAGACGGGCGATGACCTCACCCTCTCTGTGGTAAGGACGGACAAGACCGGCAAGCAGACGGAAGTAGGAAGCCTCTTCCTGCCTGCCGACACCGTGCTTGCAGGAAATTTCAGGGGCGAATTCCGTTCTCAGGCTGCAGACAGTGCCACGGTGAACTTCATCATCAGGACAAACAGTCCCGTCAACTGGCAGCACATCAGCTGGAATCCCGTGTTCCACAGCGACACCACCAGATACACGCTTGCCCCGCAGCGCCTGATGTTCAACAAGAACATCGCTGCGGCAAGGGATACGCTCATTCACTTCGCAACCCGTGACTCCGTCTGGGGAAACAGGCTGGTTCTTGTTCCCGAGTTCCAGACCGTCCGCTCTTCGGACAAGGACACAGAACCTGCCACCGTCCACCTTACACTGAAGGACGAGACGGGCACGCTGCTTTACCGCAGGGATTATACGATGGCAGGCGCCAACCGCCTCTGGGGAGACAGTACCGCCGTGGACGGCGACTTCCTCATCCCGCGACTTTCGGCAAGGAAAATACAGGTGAGCTTTTCCGTATCCAATGAACTGAACAACGCTCCGGTCGCCCGGCTGCACATCCTCCGCGACTCCATACTCTACGAGATAGGTGCAGACGGAAGGAAACTGGAGACCGGTCGCCGGGCAGTACCTGTCGGAACCATTCCCGCATCCGTATTCTCCAGCTTCAACCGCTTCGACTACGGAATGCTCTACAGGGGATGGGGCCAGTTCGCATGGAACAGCAATGAAAGAGAGGAGCCTGTCAGAATTGCCGAGATGAGAGTACCTGACCATAATGAATACATCAGGGACGGGAAAATCGACGAGGAAGCCGTCGAGAGAAATACGCTCGACATCAGCAGGCAGAAATTCTTTACGATGGCATACAGTCCCGAGACGGGAAAGTATGTCAGCGCCACTGATAGTGTCTATACGGAAGGTACGATGATGCGTGCATCGAGACTGGGTGAGGATGAAATAACCGTTGACTCCATCAGCTACTGCACACATGGAGAGGGACTTTCCGCACCCGTACTGATGACCGAATCGAAAAGCACGGGAAAGACCTACTCCCTGGGATTCTCCATGGGAGCCAGCATCGGAGTGAACAGGAGCAGCACCAGACAGGATTCCTATACTACGGTGTCCGTCATGGATCTCAACGGTGACGGATATCCGGACTGGATACGTGATGAGAACGGCAGCGTCAGGGCCCAGCTTACAGGGCAGACCGGAATACCCGGTGACGGGCTGCAATACGATGTGGAATCACCCGCATCCAGCGGCAAATCGGAAAACATAGGCGGGGATGCCGGACTCAGCATGGATCCCGACAGCTACAGCCTTTCCAAATTAGGTGCTCAGCCCAAGCAGGCGAAGGCTTCCTTCGCCTGGAGCATGGCAAGCCTGCAGCAGACGAGAAGGCTGGAAAAGAATGCAGAAGGAGCAAGCTTCAGCGGAAACGTCTCGGAGGGCGCCTGCAGTGCCAGCGGAAATTTCTCAAGCGGCACATCGGAGACCGTACACAGCTGGCAGGACATCAATGGAGACGGACTGCCAGACATGGTCTGCAGGGGACAGGTGCGCTACAATCTGGGATATTCCTTCACGGAGACCATGCCGTCGGGAATCAATGACGTGGAACGGAGTTCCAACAGCAACTACGGTGACGGACTGGGTGTATGCGTACCCGTCCTCGGCCTCTTCAACATATCAGCAGGTCTGAACGATACGGGTAGCCTCACTTCCGGCAAGGGTGCTTTCCATGACATCAACGGAGACGGACTGCCAGACTTTGTAGAGCAGGACGGAAACGGCGACCTGAAGGTTACACTGAATACGGGCAGCGGCTTTGCCGCACCTGAGCAGTTGCATAAGAAATCGGAGATTTCCGCCGACCTGGGCTCTTCCGTGGCCACATACGCCAGCACGGCCTATACCATCCGCATACCGCTGCCGTTCGGCTTCGGCATCAATATTACACCGAGCATACAAGGGTCACATAGCGAAAGCATCAATCGCACGACTGCGGCTTTGATGGATATAGACGGTGACGGACTGCCTGACCTCGTCTATAGTGACAGTGAAAACAGCATGAAGGTGCGCCGCAACCTCACCGGCCGTACCAACCTGCTCAAGGGTGTCACCCTGCCTTTCGGAGGTCACGTTGCCGTAGAATACAGACAGACCGAACCAAGCTACGACGCTCCTGGCCGCCGCTGGGTGATGGCATCCGTGGAGACCACGGGCGGCTATGCCGAGAACGGAGCCACCAAGATGCGCAACGAGTTTGAGTATGAAGGTGGCTATCGCGATCGCCGAGAACGTGACTTCTACGGTTTCAGGAAAGTCACCACCAGACAGATAGACACGCAGAACGGCAATGCCGTTTACCGAAGTCATGTGGAAGAGTACGGACACAACCGCCACTTCTACATGCACGACCTTGTCACTGCAGAGACGCTCTACGATGCAGCAGGTAGCAGGCTGCAGGGAACGGAGAATACCTATGAGCTCAGACAGCAGGCTGACACGGAGGTATTCTTCCCGGCACTTGTTGCCGTAAAGCAGAGCATTTACGGCAACAACGGACAGGGCTGCATGAGCACCACCGTGCACAATACCTATGATGCATACGGTAACCTTGCCTCCTACAAGGAAACGGCAACGAACTATGAATTAGATGCCGATATTGCCTATCATGACTTGCAGGCAAAATATATCGTCTCTGTCCCAAAGCACATTGCTGTGAGGGACAGGGCAGGAAAGATCTTCCGCGAACGCTCTGCGGAGATCAACAGCCTGGGAGACGTCACAAGCATCACGATGCACAACGGTGACAAGCCGTCAGTCTGGGACATGACCTATGACGATTACGGAAATCTTGCAAGTCTCACCAAGCCCGAGAACCATAGGGGACAGCGCATGCGCTACGACTACACTTACGACGATGTGCTCCATGCATTGGTGACAAGCGTAAAAGACGCCTACGGTTACACCTCTTCCACCGTCTACGACTACAAGTGGGCAGTGCCCTTAGAGACTTCCGACCTCAACGGCAACAAGATGCGCTATACCTACGACGACATGGGACGCCAAAGCACGATTCTCGGTCCGAAAGAGATAGCCGCAGGCAAGCCTTATACCATTAAGTTCGAGTATCATCCTGCCGGTCGTTATACCCGTACGGTGCATTACGCACCCGAGGGCGACATCGAAATTTATACTTTCGCCGACAGTCTGATGCGCGCCGTGCAGACTAAACAGACAGGCGTGGTGTGGACAGGCGGAAGCAATCAAAAGGTATCTATTGTCAGCGGCCGTGCCATTCTCGATGCTTTCGGTCGCACCATAAAAGCATTCTATCCCACAACAGAGAGCTACGGCAGCATCGGTACGTACAACACCGCCACGGGCGACCCGCAGGCAACCACCGAATACGACGTCTACGACCGCACGACAAAGGTTGCACTGCCCGATGGGGCAACCACCACGACGGCATACAGTATCGTTTCCCATGACGGCGAGCCGATGCTCGAAACAAGGGTGACCGATGCGCTCGGACGCCATGCCGAGAGCTATACCGACGAGAAAGGACGTAATCGAGAAACGGTACAACACGCCTCGGACGACAATATCACCGTGAAGTACGACTACGATGCCGTAGGACAAGTAACCACCGTTCATCATCCCAATGACAAGGTCACAACCTACGAATACGACCTTTTGGGACATAAGCTCAAGGTAAACCACCCTGATGCAGGTGAAGTCTGCTACACTTACGATGCGGCTGGCAATCTCCTGACGAAGCTCACGGCGGAACTCAAGAAGAGTATTTCTGACAAGGCTCCCGTCACCTACACCTACGATTATGAAAGGCTGAGCGAGGTTCTCTATCCGAAGAACCTCTTCAACCGTGTTACCTACACCTATGGCAAACCGGGCGAGAAGTATAATCGTGCAGGCAGACTCGTGCTCGTGGAAGATGCATCGGGCGGCGAGGCGTATTATTACGGCAACCAAGGCGAAGTGGTGAAGACGGTTCGGTCGGTGATGGTCAGCACTGCCGACGTGCGCACCTATGTCTATGGTACTACCTACGACAGTTGGAACCGCGTGCGCACGATGACTTATCCCGATGGAGAAGTCGTAACCTATGCCTATAATGCTGCAGGACAAATTGTTAGTGTCAAATCCAACAAACAAGGAAAGGAGGAAACCATCGTGGAAGAGGTGGGCTATGACAAGGAAGGACATACCGTCTATACCCGCCTGGGCAACGGAACGGAGACCACCTATACCTATGACAGACAGCGTGAACGCCTGCAGGAGATGAACCTCACGGCTGCCGGTGCGGCGGTCATGACCAATAAGTACCGGTATGATGCCGTGGATAACATCCTGGGCATCACCAATGCTATAGACCCTGCGAAGGCTGGCGGTAAGTCCCAGCTGGGCGGTGCCTTCAGCCATACCTATGCCTATGACGAACTGAACCGTCTGATAACGGCAAGCGGCAAGGCAAAGAGTGCATCGTATGAGATGGCGATGACCTTCGGACGCATGAGCGAGCCGCTTACCAAGGTGCAGAAGGTGGATTCTACAAGAACGGCACAGTCTTACGATTTCACATACAGGTATGAGGACGACAGTCATCCTACTGCCCCTACGCAGGTCGGCCACGACCATTACACCTATGATGCCAACGGCAATCCGATATTGGTGGAGAATGACAGCCTCAATACCGAGCGCAGGATGTACTGGGATGAGGACAACCGCCTGATGGTACTGTTTGACAACGGCAAGACCAGCCGTTATACCTACAATGCCGCAGGCGAGCGAATCGTCAAGAGCCACGGTGATCTGGAGGGCGTATATATCAATGGCGCTCCGCAGGGAATCTCCTTCCATGAGACGGAGGATTACACCATTTATCCCGCTCCGATCATCACTGTCACGAAGAACCGCTTCACCAAGCACTACTTCATTGGCAGCAAGCGTATTGCCTCCAAGATTGGTACAGGCAAGTTCAGCAATGTCTATGGCATTGGCGGCAACAACATCACGGCAGGTCAGAAAGACTATGCCGCCCGCATGATGCAGATAGAAAAGCAGCGTGAGGAGTATTACAAGCAGCTCGGCACACCGCCGGGAGTGCCGACGATGAAGGGTGCAACTGCAGATCCGGATAATACAGGTATTGGTTACAACAGCATCATTACAGACCTGGGTGACCACAGCGTTCCTGAAGGCTGGATACAGCATCCGAAGTTCAATGGTAAAGGTGATGTTCCTGGTCCTCCTATCCAATGGAGTGAACCGGAGAGTCCTGACAATGCCCAGCCGGGATATGGCTATATCCCAGCTGATACGACAGATACTGAGGACATCTTCTTCTATCACTCTGATCACCTCGGCAGTACCTCGTACATCACCGATGCTAAGGCCAATATCACCCAGTTCGATGCCTACCTGCCATACGGAGAGTTACTGGTGGATGAACATACTTCATCTGAGGATATGCCGTACAAGTTCAATGGTAAGGAATTAGACCAGGAAACTGGCCTGTACTATTATGGTGCAAGGTATATGAATCCTATGTCAAGTATTTGGTATGGGGTGGATCCTTTAGCTGAGAAATATGTGTGGACAAGCCCTTATATATATGGTGGTGGAAATTCAATTAGAATAATTGACCCAAATGGAATGGGATGGGTTGAAACCGAAGATAAGAAAACTTATTGGGATGAAAGGGTTAATTCGGCTGAAGACATAAAGTTTATTCCTAAAGGTGGCAGATTCTTAGGAAATACAGCGGATTTATTAGATGAACAGGGCATTTACAAGTTTGGTGATAATCAGGGGAATATCCTTTCTGCTCATCCAATGGAGAATGTAATTGTTACTGGCGATAAAGACTATAAGTTCCATCACAGTTTCGGTTATTATCTCTTCGGTGATTTTAGAAATTCAGATGGTGGATATGGTCCTATACAAGCTGATGCTATTAGCTTTGGTGTAGGTGGCAATGTAACATTTATAGGCTCAACTGTAGGGATTGAAGTAGGAATCATAATGAGAGGTGGCGCAATCTCGCCATATTTAACTATTTCTGGAGGGATAGATGCCGAAAATATATATGATTTTTTCAGCCAAAAAGGTCGTATAAATCCTTTAAAGATACTCAATGCAAATGCATATGGAAATTTTGTTATGTATGAGAATCTAAAGAAAAATGATTTAAACTCATTTGATAGTTATAGAGGTCTTGGGATATTACAAGGTTTATCTGTAGGAAACTTGGGACTTTTATATGGGACAAGTGCTGTACAGGGTGAAAATGGATATAATAAAACTGATTTCTCAAAGTCGTATGGAGTGAGTCTAAATGCCAATCCAGCACGTTTTGATGTATCAAGAGGGGGAGGACGCACATGGATACCATTTTTTTAAGAAAACGTATTTTATGGCCAATGTTCTGTGTTATTCTCTTTTTCATTCTTATTAAACACGATGAACTGAGTAATAACTCTTATAATCAATACGTTAAAGAGCAATCATATTGTGTGAAAGTTATGAGCATAAAGAAAGTACGCGAATATTATGTTTCTGGTATTGATAGAAAGGGACAGATTCTTAAGTTAGTTATTTCTTCAAAGTGGGATCTACATACAGTTCAGGTAGGAGATAGTTTAATAAAAAAAAGAAATAGTTTTGACATAAAACTCGTATCGAAGCATAAATCAATAAACCTAACTCCTGAACTTCCTCTATAAGAAAGTCATAGATTTTTATCGACTTGCAAGCAATAAGTGGGCGTGAAAGTTTTATTGTTGATAAGATAGGTTACGATAAGGAGGGTCATAAGGTCTATACGAAGCTCGGTAATGGCACGGAGACCACCTATACCTATGACAGACAGCGTGAACGCCTGCAGGAGATGAACCTCACGGCTGCCGGTGCGGCGGTCATGACCAATAAGTACCGGTATGATGCCGTGGATAACATCCTGGGCATCACCAATGCTATAGACCCTGCGAAGGCTGGCGGTAAGTCCCAGCTGGGCGGTGCCTTCAGCCATACCTATGCCTATGACGAACTGAACCGTCTGATAACGGCAAGCGGCAAGGCAAAGAGTGCATCGTATGAGATGGCGATGACCTTCGGACGCATGAGCGAGCCGCTTACCAAGGTGCAGAAGGTGGATTCTACAAGAACGGCACAGTCTTACGATTTCACATACAGGTATGAGGACGACAGTCATCCTACTGCCCCTACGCAGGTCGGCCACGACCATTACACCTATGATGCCAACGGCAATCCGATATTGGTGGAGAATGACAGCCTCAATACCGAGCGCAGGATGTACTGGGATGAGGACAACCGCCTGATGGTACTGTTTGACAACGGCAAGACCAGCCGTTATACCTACAATGCCGCAGGCGAGCGAATCGTCAAGAGCCACGGTGATCTGGAGGGCGTATATATCAATGGCGCTCCGCAGGGAATCTCCTTCCATGAGACGGAGGATTACACCATTTATCCCGCTCCGATCATCACTGTCACGAAGAACCGCTTCACCAAGCACTACTTCATTGGCAGCAAGCGTATTGCCTCCAAGATTGGTACAGGCAAGTTCAGCAATGTCTATGGCATTGGCGGCAACAACATCACGGCAGGTCAGAAAGACTATGCCGCCCGCATGATGCAGATAGAAAAGCAGCGTGAGGAGTATTACAAACAGCTCGGCACACCGCCGGGAGTGCCGACGATGAAGGGTGCAACTGCAGATCCAGATAATACAGGTATTGGTTACAACAGCATCATTACAGACCTGGGTGACTAATCCCAATTCTGATGGATCTGGTATTCGGTCTTTTACATATCCTGGTTTCATGTCAAGATTTCTGAAACAATTTGTTGGTGCGACATTCAGAGTGAAGCCTTCCCCAACAACAAGAGGTCTCGGTAATATAAATTATCAGGACTACTTTGTAATTGGACTTATAACACAAGACTTGTTTCTGATATAGCGTTAAGCCAATCAGATTATTTCTATTTTGTGTTCAGTCGCATATATAGAGAGATGCGACTGAACACATAATAGAATCACTTGAGCTAAAACCAATTGAATATGATAATGTATTAAACTTCGCATTATGAAAAAAAAAATTATTATAGCAACTCTTATAATTTGCGTTGTGTTTTATATGTTGTTATCAAGCAAAGAATACCGAAATTACAAGATAACGAACATTACACTTTCTGAGATTTTTATCAAAGATTCTCTTTTGAATTTGAGAAAGGGAAATAGATATTTCCTATTAGAATTCATGGTAGACTATTGCAATAGTTCTTTAACTTTTATGGGAGGAGGTATAGAATCTGGTTTGAATGGTACAATTGAGTCAATTAAATCTATAAAAATAATAGATTCCAATGGCAATGATATATCCTCGTTGTTTCATAATCTTACAATTGAGGACAATTATTTATGGCTCGACGATTACTTAGTTTTTTCTAAAAATTATAATATTGATTCTTTGGTAAATAGCATAAATCATCGAGATAGAAATGAAATTGGACAAAGAATTACTATTCCACGCTTATTCGTGATTGATTCTACTTCTGTAATCCCAGACTCTATTATTCTAAATTTTGGAACACATTCTATCATTAGTAATGTCAAATATAAAAAAAGTAAGCCTTTTGTTTTAAGTACAAGTGATAGATAGAAATATAAAACTACGTCACAATATTCAAATCATATCAAAATGTAGTAGAATCATTAAAATCAGCAACAAAATGGAACGCAAGAAACGAACCGGGTGTGTCATAAGCCTGTGACGCACCCTTTTTTGTGTGTTTTTCTGTATATTTTAGTTGAATCGTAGTCTTTCTTTACAAGGGGAATCTTATTATATTGTATAGAAGCTTTACTTTTCTTGTTTTATCGATAACAAAACTGCGCAAAACTGTCCTTTCCGAAATGCCTGAATCGCTTGTAATGCATGTCTTCCTTCATCTGTCCAAACGCAGCTTCTGGCTCTATCGGTCTCTGACTCCTGTGCTTCATACCTTCCTCTGACGTCAACAGCAAAAATGTTTCCTTTTTCATAATCCAAATGTTTTATTCAATTATTATTTTATGTAAGCAAGTAAAAGAGTAAGGGTAGGGACGAATCCCTAACCCTATGTTTTACAGTTCATTATCTTCTCCGCTGCCTCCATTCTCAGATCCAGTGCCCTGAGAGGTGCCGCCACTCTCCTGGATATTACCGCCAGAAGGCTTGTTGACACCCGAACCGCCGGCATCATCGTTCACAGAACCGCCTCCAGCGTTCTCACCATTTGAACTATCATCACCCAATATGGCACTTGCACTCTTGATGGTAGCATCGAGTTTCAGGCGGCATCGCCAACCGTTCTGATTGACAATGCAAAGGTACGAAATAAAAAATCCTCAATGTCGTTTAATGTCACTTAATGTCGTTTAATGTCATTTAATGTCACGATAAAGTTGATTTTTTTTCAAAATTACGGTTCTCCGAGGTAATTCTTTTTATCCAACGTGTCAATCGACGCAGCTCAGAAACAAGTCATTTTCGACCTACAAACAAGTCATTTCCAATTCGTAAATAAGTCATTTCCGACCTCTAAATAAGTTATTTGCGATCCAGCCCATCGATGTCAATGAGTCCCAAGCCAGTAGCCCCCTTGATGTTGTACCCGGAGTCTTTTGTTAAAAATTTAGTACCTTCTTTCTAAGTGCCATTAGAGTGAACCTTAGGTGAAGCTTTGGTGA
>ERZ1035048.287-NODE-287-length-16483-cov-6.366569_pt1 | contig 16483 bp, 11 predicted proteins | sample MGYA00520587_ERZ1035048 | MGnify/ENA primary metagenome ERZ1035048 (study PRJEB33766, sample SAMN09781693) | gut metagenome | biome: gut microbiome | host: Homo sapiens | place: Madagascar | study: EMG produced TPA metagenomics assembly of the PRJNA485056 data set... | reverse complement strand
ACTCTTCCTCTGAAGAAAGATTGAGATTGATGAAATGGATGCGATCGTCTTGCAGATATTTTCTGGAACTGCTGGGGCGTACTGCCGCCCAGGTCTCCATGCCCTGTCTTAAGGCTTCTTCCACGATGTAGCTGCCGATGAATCCCGACGCACCCGTTACTAGAATCTTCATTAATTAATTATGTAAAATTGCAATTTCGCTGCAAAATTACAACAAAAAAATGAGTTATCATGCATGTTTTTCCGAAATGTGACGAAAATATTTAATTTCTTTGTCGTATTTGTATAAAAATGTAGTATCTTTGCAGTATGGAACAAGTTTCGGGATTCTATTTCCCTCCTTCTGGTCAGACTTCCTCCGGTTTCTCGGAAATGGAGGAAATCTCGGTTGGTGGCTTTAATGTCCTCATTCGTGCCAAGCGTGATGGCAAATGGTGGGTGTTGAAGGCGCTGGCACCCGATGTACGCCATAACGAAGTGTTCCGAAGTCTGTTGCATAAGGAGTATGATATCCTTTCCAAGATTCAGCATCCGGGCGTGGTTTACGTGGAGGGCATCGAAGAGGTGGATGGCTACGGAGAATGCCTGGTGCAGGAATGGATTGATGGCGTTACCCTGGATGAATGGCTCAGCACGCCGCATACCCGGTCGCAGCGCAGGCAGGTGGCTCACCAGCTGCTCGAAGTGATGGAGTATGTGCATAGCCAGCAGGTGGTGCATCGCGACCTGAAACTCTCGAACATCATGGTTACGCGCAGCGGAAGCGTGGTGAAGGTGATTGACTTCGGATTGTCGGATGCCGATTACTATGCCATATTGAAGTCGCCTGCGGGCACCGAGGGATATATCTCGCCCGAACAGCAACGGGGTGGACCCACCGATGTGCGCAACGACATCTACAGTCTGGGCATCATCCTGGATAAGTTGCAGCTCGGCTTGTCCTGCAGACTTTCCATCGGGCGCTGTCTCTGTCCCCTCGAAGCTCGCTATTCTAATGTAGCTGCCTTGCGCAATCACATTCTGTTTCTCCACCGCTCCCTGCTGGCACTCTGGATAGTTCTGGGGTTGCTGCTGGTGGGCATCGCCGGAGGTGCTATATATAATAAGGTGAACCAGCCCGAAACCATCTATGATGTGGTATCCCAGTTTAAGGTGGGCAACTTTCTGTGTACTTCCTGGGGCGGCGGTGTTGTTTCGGTGAAGGCTATCAACCAGAAGGATTCCTGCATCGAGGTTCCCAAGACGGTGACTTATCAGGGCATGACCTATAAGGTGGATGAGATAGAGAAGGAAGCCTTTGCCCATCATCAGGTGTTGAAGTGTCTGGTATTCCCCGATACCCGGCTTCATGTGATGCGTGGCATGATTACCGGCAGTCCTCATATTCAGAGCATCTGTTTCCGCAGTGCCCAGCCGCCTATCATAGGCAATGCCATCTGGAAAATCAAAATCACGGATGTATTCGAGGCTCCTTGCTTTGAAAAGGTAAAGCTGCTGGTTCCTAAGGGCAGCCTTGATGCCTATCGGAATTCTCCTTGGGGTAAGTTCAGGCATATTGAGGAGTATGAATAAGGCAAGCATGGAATATAAAGAGGATAGCCTGAAAATATAAAAGAGGGTGTGCCATAAGTCCATGTCACACCCTCGTAATAGAGGTATTTTGACCTTTGAAGATTATTTATCGGGTTTCTTTCAGCCCCTTCCTATATGACATTATTCTGTTTGGTAATGGTATGAATATTTTTTCAATATCATTTTCTTGTCATTCTCATAAAAATACTCTTCAATTAACCTGCCTGAATTGTCATATGTAAAATAGGTGGAAAAGCCTCGTTCGTCAGTTTGTCTTATGATACCAACAAAAGGCTTATATTCCATAGTCATTGTCATCGCATGAGGTAACTGTAGCCTTAATTTTTCTATTTGTTTCCAATCATTTTCAGTCGGTACCGATTTGGCTTCTATTGTGTTCAATGTTGATTCTGGTAAATATTGAATTAACTCAGAATAACTGCAATTCTTAATCTTCGCTATTGGATACATTCCCAAATACGACCATATAAGAATGGTGGTGGTATGATTCTCTTCGATTTCCCTTGGATTTCCATAAGATGAATAATGCCCCAAATCTTTCCTTTTTACATATGCGTTCTTTAAAACAGAGACATCAATAGGGGTATTCATTTCTGCTTTATATTGAGCAAATGGCACATAAGTATTCCCCTGCTTGCCATATTCAGTTTTATTTGCGGATATTATTTTCTCGTTAAGATAACTTTGGCTTTCTATAGGAATTCCTACGATATTAGCATCAGTCATCTGTTTGTATAAATTGTCGTTTTTATCTGACGGATACAAACATACATCTTTATATGTCCCCAAAGATGTGATAGTTTCTTTCTCACTCAATTGGAAGTATGGATTGTAGGAATAGTACATCTCTTCTTCCTTGAAATCATTTCCATAAAACGTTTTTTTTCTGGCGGAAGTTAATAGTGGTTGTTCTATGTCATATATGTATGAATGAACATTTTGTTCATGTGGCATATAAACGAACCCAAATACTTTCTTATTGCCAAATGTATCATAGTCATATTCCTCAACTTGTTTACATGTCTTCCATTCGTAAATCGATTTTTTCGTAAGAAGTCCATTTTTGCAGTTGAGTATGGTTGGTATGAAAGGATAGTTTTCTTCCTGGCTCATTTCTGGTTCGTTGATATACTCGTATGAAACAGAATATTTACCACAAGTTTCTTTCACATTGTTATATCCATAAATATATCCATCTTTCAAGGTACTCATAGGTGTTACAGCATGAGAACTTTGAACCAGATATGTTTTTGATGAATTATTTGAGGCATCTTGGAAATATTGAAGGTTATATACATAGGAGGTAGTTTGTGGCATTAATAAGTTTCCACCACTATAATTAAAAGACCGTGTTTCGCTACCTCGTATTTCCTTAATACGCAATCCTCCAATAGGAACTTCTACCCCAGGTTCAACATAGGTTCCCGTATATGTGTAATATATGACAAAAAAGGCATCCTTAATAGGGGAATATATCTCGAAACTATAAGTTCCAGCAGGAAGTCCTAGTTTGTAGCTAGGGTACTGATAAGGATCTCTTGCATTTATCATTTCATTCGGTGCTGTTAAAGAATAATACCAATCTTCGTTCTTGCTTCCATCTTTCTTTATTCTATACACTCTAAATACGGGATATGATTCATTGTCATAAAGATATGATAAATCAGAAGAACCGATTAATAAATTTTCGGCATAACCATAAATGTCAAAAACGGTATATGTGTCAATCTTTATAGTTTCCGTTCTTGTTCTAGGAATATCCGTATATTCTTCATCATCAACCTTATCAGTATAACAGGCACCTAGACTTGCCGTTATTTTTTTGCTGACTGGTGTCGGTGGAGTCTTACTTGTTGGTACTTCATAATTGTATTCATATTCTTCTCCTGTTGGAAATTTTAGCTTTTGCAAAGTTCCCACTCTCATAGAATTTAAGTTCGGTGTCTTGTCGGCTCCATGATAAAGTATTCCATTATATGAAGCTGGAAAATAAAAGTTTGCCCCTTGTTTTGAGCCATTGCTATACCCCCATGAGTCTGTATTGTTAGAGTTCTTAGCCGGTAAGTCACCTGGATAGTACTCCATCGAATACTTGATAGTTTTATCTGTATTATCAATTACAGAAACAAGCATGAGTCTTTTGAATACATGAGCGTATGAATCTGTTCTGTTAGCGTTCATGTATTTATAAGAGAATGAATAGCTTTTGATGATTTCATCCATTTTGTCCTTGATGTAAAGCCCAACCAATTTCTTGGGAACATTCAATGGATACATACTATTGCATGCCTTAATGTCCTCACGGGTTGTTGTTTGAAAGTTAACACTTCCTGCATCCCAGGTGATTTTTGCCAGATGATATCCTTCAATCATTGTTTTGCTGCAAGAATATTGAGGGCTGGAAGACATGGTGTAACCATTGCCACTTGTATTTAGTAAATTATACTTTAAGACTGATTCCACTGTTGGTAGCTGATAGTTTTCTGCTTCATATTCAAATGTAATGACCTGTTTCTTGGAAGTAACTATCTTTGTTAATAACCATGAGGATGTATAGTCGAAAGAGGAGGGATACATATCGCTTACACGTTGTTCGAACTCGTCACAAACAGCTTGTGTTAATGTGTAGTTCATGTTTAGCTCATTATTTCTATGGAAACAATGAGTTGTCTCCTTCAATTCAAAGAAATACTGATTACCATAGGTATCCACTACCTCGAAGGTAAAAGAGCCACTTTTGTTGACGCTTTTTCCGTGTATTTTTATTTGGACATGGTCCTTTCCTGTGCATGACAAGAGTATAGGTCCTCTAGTCTTGTCAACCAAGAACTTACCAGAAGAGCCTGGTATGCAATAGCAGAATACATCAGGTTCTGAATCTTTGACCAACAACCAACTTGCGCCTAGGTTGTTAGTTTTAAAGTAGCTCTTGTCAATTGGAGCTTTTGCTTCTGGAGCAAAGTAATATCCTTCCTCTATCCCATTGTCATGCCCTGCGCCGTATTCATGAAAATCATCACCGCATTTGACTGTACGAGTTATCATACCTGCACAATTGAGATTCCATCCAAGACCTACCCATGATGCCTCTTGGGCAACTTTGATGCCTGACGCATGATAGCTTAGGTTGATGGGTAGTTCCAGACCACGCAAAGGGATAGTATATAACGGAATGTTTATTTCCGGAGTTCCCGTATAGTATGAAACTGGGCAGTCTATGGCCTGTGCCAATCCTGCTACGGTTGGTGATTTGGGTGCAAAGAGGATGTCTTGTGTCACGATGTCGGACTGAGTAAGAACCGTAGAAGCGGTTGCATATTCATAGCTTGGATTGCTGTCAAAATGTTTGTTTGTAATATTAGAGACAGTATCACTTTGTGATAAGACTTCCAATGGAGTAAAAAATAGCATGAAAGCTATAATGCTTTTATAAATGTTATTTGTATTCATATCAATGTGTTTGTTTTAACTTAATATTTCTATGTCATTGTATCTGTCTTAATCTTATAATTTCTGGCAAAAGTACTAAACCCAATAGCAGTACAGGAACTACAATGATGACTAATGCAAGCCATCTGTATTTATTCTTGTACTTTCTATGCATTTGCAGGAGTATTCTATAATATCTTCTGTTTGGCAATAATACACTAAACAATATAATTGGAATAGAAACATTGAATGCCATCAGAGAAAAAAATAAAGTATCATCGTTGATGGATGATAAGTTTTCTCTTCCGATTAGATACACCATTAAAATTGCCAGTGTATACATCAAAACTGTCAAAGATGCAGAAAGCCCGATGATGGTATCAAATATACCACCACCGAATCTTCTTTGCCAACAGTAAATCTTATAAAATATTAATTTTAATAATTCCATATCAATATGTTCTTTCTAAATTTATGTTTCCACTTGATTCTAAATACGTCATACTCAGAGTATATGCAAAGCCAATGCTGAGACCTATAGGACCTCCGGTTATAGATAAAATACCCATGGTGATATCTGTAAAATCTTTTATATATATATTCATATTAGTTCCCCCATGATATAAATACTCAAATGCATCTAATGCTGAAATAGAAACCCCACCCCATCCCAGTACTTTTCCTGCCATTTTACTTGCATTAATGAACTTGGTCGTCCCACTTCCGAATGCCTTTAGGTTCAGATTCGTCAGTTCGTTATACGATTTCGTATGCATTCTCATATAAGAGTTATCTGTCTGCATAGCGGTGGCGGCATCGAACAGTTCATTTTGGAGACTGATGGAACTTCCAGTTCCAAACAGACCTACATTTATGTTTTGTAAGGTTTTGATAGTCTGGAATGCATTGCCAACCAAAGCCATTCCGGCTCTAAAAGTTAACCCGACACTCGTTACTTCCCCTTTTTCTATTCGTCCAAAATTGACGTAATATTCCTCTTTCTCATCATTGTAGGTAAGATTTGAAAGAAAATCGGCGTCTTTGGCATGAAGCTCGAAATCCTTGTAGTAATCGGCAGGCGGATTTCCTTCATTAATGCCTTCCATGAAGCGTCTTATTGCATCAGGATCAGACGTAGACCAGTAGTCAAGTCCAAAAGGATCCTTGCCATTGGCAAAGTTGTTGAGGCAAAAGGCATAGGGAGTCGTAGAGGCATAATCTTCGCTTTTACGATCCATACTAGTCCATCGTCCAAGGGCACTATCGTAGTTTCTGAAGCCAAAATCATGCAGGTTCAACCCAAATGTCTTGTCCAGTTCTTTTCCGTTGAATGCGTATGGTTGAAAATCCACATTGGAACTGAGGTCTGGGATGATGTTGCCTAGAGCATCATAGGTAAGGTATTGTTCCACCTTGCCTTTTTCATCAAAGACGGCTCTAACGCTTCCCTGTTGGTCTTGCGTAAAATAATGGTAGTGCGCTATTCCTTCATTGAGGGATGCGAAGCCACCATTAAAAAGGACTTTGTCCACCACTCCGTTTCTTAAGATGAAATTACCAAGATATTCGGTAGTGTCGCTGGTTACAGTGTATTGCGATGCCGATTCCGACAATTGAAGCTCACAGGGAACAAAAGGTGCTGGGGATTGTAAATGATGTACAACCCTCAGTTTGCCTCCGTTTGGAGTATAGCAATATTCTACTTGATGCCTATTTTTCATCCAGATACGTTTGGGAAAATTCAGCCGGTCATATTCAAACAGCTCGATACCTTTATTCTTGTCGTTTGCCATGGCACCATTCGCATCATAAACATATTCTACATCAAAGTTGCATCCGTCCTTGAAATCTGTACTACCTTTATGACAGACGCCTACAGTGTAATCCGATACAGATTTGAGTTGGTTTCCCGTATATTTCAGCGTCAGATTATCAACGAGTCCAAAGGTTCCATCGTCTTTTTTCCCTTGACGTTTCAACTGGTTGATGTTGCCATTCAGATCATAGGATGGTATCTTCACTCCGTATTTCCAATCCGTCCCTATTTCCCCGTTGTCATTTGTATAATATATACACTCTGTCAAGCGGTCAAGTCTATCATAATAATACTCGACATGATATTTCTCCTTGCTGTTTGGTAAGGTGAACTCCGCAGTTGCGAGATTGCCATTGTAAGATTCATACCCCTCGTTCACATCATAGTATGTGTACATCAGTTCCTCATCCAAACCTGGAGACTTAATATTTCTCAGCCATCCACGGGTATTATATTTATAGTTGGTGCTGGCACTTCCTTGTATGTGTGACACCAATCTGCCCAATTTGTCATAAACGGTTTTGGATATAACCTGATAGGGCTGTCCATCAATAGAGAGTTTGCTCTCTATTCTCTTACCTGTTGCAGAATGATAACTGTTTTTGCTGGCAAAAGTATGTGTAGTACCCCTGTAATTCAGGATACTTAGACTCCTCTCTGGCAATCCCGTGTAGTTTAGGTCATAGGCTATGAGCAGGCTTTTGTCTGCTCCATACGAGCCTATACTTTCTGCAAGTCTTCCTCTATTATCATAATAGTGGGCATGGTAGAGCTTTTCACCGGATGAGCATACTTGAAGTTGCCCAGTCAGGAGACCTTTGGTCTGGGCGGTGATGTTTTCCGTGATGGTCATGTTGCCATCAGAGACCTGTTCTTTTGATTTTAGTTTTCCGGATATGCCAGCATCCTGGAAGAGTGAACTTTCCAAAAAATCATAATTGTCATAATATCGAACTTCCTCCAACTCGAAATCTTGAAATTCGCATGGCTCCTGGCATACATATCCTGTTTTGGCTATTCCTGAGGAATGAGAATCATACTTAATTGCATTCTCGCCGTTTATATGGATGTCTTGCGAACAGGTTCCTTGTATGCAAAGTCTTCCTAGGGTATCATACATGAAGACCCTATATAAGCTTCTCATGCAGAGCATAGCATCTTGCATGATTACAAGCTTATCGCTAGAATTGTATCTATAGAGTGTTTTGATCCCTCCTGGGAGAATTTTGCTAACTATACGGCTTCTCTCATCATATGAATATTGGTAGGAGTATAGTGAGACATCAGGAGTCTTTTGATATTGGGGAGTTAGGATATAACGTAATCTGTTAAGTTTGTCGTAGACATAATAGGTGTCATGCTCTTCTTTCCCGATACCCCGTTCCAAGACTTTCCTTCCCAACTCATCAAAATATACCTCTTTTACATGACCGTTCTCATCCCGTCTTTTTTGACATTTCAACTTGTCTTTTTCATAGAACTCTCCGTTGTCTATAAGAATTCCATCCTGTTCTGAAATGGTATAGTGCTTAATGGTGTTTGCCTTGTTGAGGAAGAAGTCGTAGTTTACGGATCTTTCATCGTCATACCAATCAAAACCAGGACCAAGAATAGAAGATAAGTTGCCTAGTCCATCATATGATAGGGTTGTGTATGCGAACTCGTCCTCATCATAACTGTCTCGTGACTCCTGGGTTAGATTATAGGAGTTTTTATACGAACAGTCATTTTGAGAATCTATGAGAGAGGACTGCTTGTTAAGCATTCCGCTATTGTTGTACTCATAATAAGTACGCACATAATTGCCATTACCCGAGCCATTGTTGAGGTTTTGGCTTAATCTTCCCTTTTTGTCAAAGTAATCTATGTTTATACAATTGTTACTCCCTGAAGGTGTCGTGAAGATTTCTGTTTTGACGTAGTTGGCGTTTGCTGATTGCGCTATGGCTATCAGACGGAAAACTATGAGCAGAGCAGACAGAACTATTCTTTTATATGTCAATTTCATAGGCTGAAAGATTTACAATATACTTGACCATCGACAAATATGTAGGCTACATATATACCTTTGCATAAATGAGATAAATTAAAACTAAGTTCTCCAGATGGAAGTATATTTTGTTTGGAATAATTCTTGCTGTAGTATACAATTCCTGCAATGTCACAAATTTGAATTCTGAAGTCGTGGCTTTTTGTGCTACTATAGCTGATTTTTAACTGTTTAGCAGTAACATTCAGACTATACTCAAACAATGGAAGAACTTTTTGATTGTTTGTGCTTTTTTCATCTTCTTGAGCTTCTTGAGAAGTGTTGCTATTATATTTATAGCAAACTGAGTTTTGGGAAACGAGAAGATTGTTTGCAAAGAACCTCTGATTTTCATAATTCAATATGACATGATAATTTGTAGCATCATACCATATATATGATTTTACGATTCTTGTTATGGGAGCTTGCTCTCTTTTTTGAGGATAATTAATAGATACATTTTCTTTTTTTTCACGAACTAGCAATACGACATTTTCGATTACCTCTTCTTGATTCACCATCATTTTCCCCATACCAATAACCTTAGTAACCTGATTTCCACAAATACTCATACTGTATTTTCCGCAATATACCCCCTCGGCATTATAAGGTGAAACTACAGAGTCGTTTAGTTGCAGATTAAAGGGTATAGTCTGCAATCCTTTTGGGCTATATTCTAAGAATGTGGTAGGATTTTCTGAGGTCATTAAGGATAATCCGTCTTTTGTACGAATATACTTAGACAATTGCTTGTCTGCCAAGACAATAATAGTATCATTCTTGTCTTGGTATTTTATATAATCCACGTCGCTTATATCAGATGGTATTGTTATATGCCAAATGCATTTTTTCCCTTTTTGAATCTCTGGTGTTTTTTCTATTTTTATTCTTTCTGTTTTATTGTAGGCTAATATGGAAAGATAATTTATAGATAACAAAGCCACGAGGATTATTTGCAAGGCGTTTGGTCTTGCAAATATACATTTATTGTCGATATTATATGAGATGTTACAATTCATCTTATTGGCTTTTTTTAAAATGATAAGGAGTATTTTTGGGGTGTGCCATGGACTTATGACACACCCTTTTGCATTTTTATTCTTTAGTACCATACTTCAATCTGTGGTGACTCCTTTGCGTAACTTGGCATGCATCTGCCTATTCTTGCGCCGATGTAAGTTGGGTCGCAGATATAGTAGGTCTTGCCCTTGTATTCGTAAGATGTGCCGTTTGCCACTGGCTGGTTGAAAGCCACGGCAGTACATTCATGACCAGGGAACTGGATGAGATGTACATCAAGCCCCAGAATCTCATGCACCAGATAGGCGTAGAAGATGGCACGGTCCTCGCAGTCGCACAGCGGATAATAGAGCGTCTCCTCAAAGTAGAAATACTTCTCGCGCTTAAACTGCTCATCGTCTGTGGCGTATGGGAAACCCTTCTGTATGAATCTCAGGATTCGGTTGGCAGCATCCTGCTCGTCCAAACCTGCCACCTGGGTGCGGATCTGCTCCACCACTTCGTTGCGGAACTTCTTGTCTACCACGCTGGAAGCCACGGTAGGAATATCTATCACCGGATATTCATCGAGCATCGGCATGATGCCCGTAGGCACTTCGCCCTTCAGGGTGATGCCCGCCGCCTCGTAGCTGAATGGCTTGGTGCCGCTTCCTATCACGGTCTTGCCGGTGAATCTCAGCTCCATGTCCTTACCCAGTTCTGCATCCTTAGGCAGGTCGCAGGTGCGGAAAGCGCCGCTGTCGTCGATGTTCGGATAGATATAGTACTTCTTGCCGTCGATGTTGATGTATGATTTCTCAAACACGTGCTCGGCGTAAGGCACGAGCATCGCCACCTGGTGGTCGTTCATACCCAGACGGATGTTGTAGCCGCAGTTCACCAGAACATACTGTGCCGCCACAATCTTTTCGTTCTGGCTGGCGTTCGGCATCACGGCGTTGATGTATTTCTCTACGAGCATGGCAGAAGCCCAGTCGCTGAGTCCCATCTTGCGCGATTCGGTGGCGAAAGCCTGAGTCACCTCCTTGAGGTCTGATTTCTTTAGGCTTTTCCAGTAAGCCACCACGTCGTTGGTAGAGGCGATGTCCTTCTTAGCCAGCAATATGGCCTTCTGGAATTGGATGTTCTCTCCGTAGTAATCCACGTCGATGGTCTGCTTGCTCACTGGCACCTTCACATGTCCGATATTCGGCAGTGCAGGCATCACTGGGATGGCAGATACGGCTGGCATCAGCGGGAGTTCGATGCCCGAACCGGTGAACTCGATGTCTGGAATATCCGGCTTTACCTCCGGCAGCTTCGGCTTGTTTACAGGGTCAACGCCTGGACGGATGGTAGGTGCCTTCGGATTCTTCTTGCTGGTAGGCACCTTTGCCAGTGGGTCGGTAGGCAGTGCAGGCACCTTGGTAAGGTCTGGCTTCTTGTTGATGTCGCCCAATTCACCCTCAGGGATGTCGATGCCCGAACCGGTGTAGTCGATATCTGGAATATCCGGCTTCACCTCAGGCAGCTTCGGCTTGTTCACAGGGTCGATGGTAGGGCGTACCTTAGGTGCAATCGGGCTCACCGGCATCTTAGGCTTCACGGTCACCGGCTTTTCCGGCTGCTTAGGCTTCGTATAAGTAGGTGGAGTCTTTGGCTTAGGAACCTGCGAGCGTATATCTCCCTTGAATTTCTTATACTCTTTCCACACACCTTGCATGTACTTATCGTAGTCGGTAAGTATGGTGTTGCGGAACTTGTTGTAGTCGTCCATCATGCCTTGTCTTGCCTGCTGGAACTGCTTCACGAAGTCATCATTCTGCGCAAAGGTTGGTGTTGCTTGCAAGCCAAGCAACAGTATCATGCTGAGTGTAGGATATATTCTTTTCATAAGCTCTTTTTTATGTTGTACACTATTATAAAGATAGATATCTGTTGCAAAGATACTATTTTTTTCTTTATAGTCAAAGTTTTCTTTAAAAAAAAGCTCTCCATCCCATTATTTTTTTGGGATAGAGAGCCTGATAGTATAATTCTTAGAAGTTACCTGGTCCGATAATACCCCAATCTCTGTTCGAACGGGGCAGGTTCGAATTGATGTTCGGGTTGCGGTCTGGCTGCCAGGTTCTTACCTTGATGGATGGATTCTCCGGGTCGTTGAAATCCACCATCAGGAACAGGTAGCCATGATCGCCATAGTTGGATGAATAGTAATCCTGTTTAATCTGGATGCCGTAGGTCTCGCCGCCGGCACCCATCTTCACCACGTCGTTGTCGGCAAAGCGGATATTGATAAACTGGTTGCTCTGGAAGCACATCTTCAGCTTTCTCAGATACTCGCTTGTGCTGTGGTGCAGTTCAAGGCTAGTGCCAGGGCTGCCACCATCATAATCATAATCTTTCTCATAATTATATTATCATTTATCATTTGTTTTTTATTGTTGTCGGCGGCAAAATTACAAAAATCTTCTGAGAGTGGATTGGTTCAATTTGGTTCAATTTCATTTTTGAGTGCAAAAAAAACTTAAAAGGCAATGGCGTGGGTAAAATAATAGCCATAACTAGCACTATCAGCATAGTTATGGCTACTGGATTTTATTTACCCTTAAGGCAAAAAATAATTAGCCTTAAGGGTAAATATATTTAGCCTTAAGGGAAAATTTTCCTGTGGTTCTGGATGTATGCTCTCCAAACCCCCAGTTTAGATGATACAAGGAACCATGGTTTTGCAGTTAGATTGATGCTGCATCCAAACTTCCGTTCTTAAGATGAGCTACAATCTTATTCATTTTATTCTTCATATACTCCAGTGTCTCCAGGATAGGCATGACATCTGATTCTATGTTGAAATAATAGAATGAGCCATAAGAGTTGAAAGAATTTTCTTCTTTTTCTAATTCTTTTTGGAATGCCGGATAGTTATCCTGTCCGCAAAGTTCGAGGTGCTTTCTTACTCTATTCTTCCAGGCAGCAATATCTTTCTTTTTGGTTGTCTGGTTTATACCATGATTGGTATTTGTAGCCACAATTCCTATTCTCAAAGGATGATTGCCTTGTTGCTGAAAAGTCAAGATACCTTTTTCTGGAATAAGATACTTGAGCTCCAGTAATGCTTCGCCATGGAAGAAGTTGACCATTATAAAGAACTTGTTTTTGTTCTTGCTTTGGCTCTCGGTTCCCTCCATCTGCAGGATGTCTTTGTCTGAATGCGCCATGACAACCTCTTTTTCTTCTCCCAGCTCTTCCTTTATCATTCGGAGTAATATGCTAGCGCAATGCTGCATCACCAGCTTTTGCCAAATGTCATAGCAGCGGATGGCATAAAACTCCTGATGGTTAAGAAGTGAACTCCAGCTTGCTGTCGGTAGAATCGCATTCTGATAGCAGATTTCTTTCTTCAGGATTTTTTTGATGTAGTCAGCAAAACTGCGAACAAAGTTGCAATACTGTGTTATCAATTCCTGATAGAAAGGAGTAATCTGTTGGCTCTTGTTGGCCCTATCAAGATACTCTATATATTGAGAGTAATATATAAGCTTCCAGTTGCAGTCGCTGGCGTAACTTTCTGTCAGACAGAGAAGGACGTAGTTGGTCTTGACATTAGTTCCTTTGTTAAGCTTTTGAACTTTTTTCTGATATTCAGCCAATTGCTCCTGGTAAGGAATGCTCTTGAATTTGTTTTCAAGCACAAACAGAACATCGCCAGGAACGTCCTCTTCTTCTAGGTTATTTTTAACCTTTTCCTTATTTGTATTCTTTGTCTTTTGGCAAATACACAAATCGAAGTTCTTGTATTCTCGCTTTACCATCATCGTGTTGGGATTGAAATCCCAGTCCACGCCAAAGCAGGAATGAAGGAGCTCATTGAAAACTCCTCTTGTTGCATCATCCTCAGCCAACCATGCCAGAAAGTTGCTATGGAATAGTTCTTTGGAAGACAGAGACAGCTGGAAGACGGCGTTAGCTTTTAGCTCTTTCACAAAATCTTCTTGTTCTTTTGTCATAAGCCGTTCATTTTATTAAGTTGTTTGTATTATCATTCGCCAGTTCATAGGCTTTTCGCCTAATATCACCTTTTCGTCGGCAAAGTTACGAAAAAAAACGAAAGTGGATTGGTTCATTTTGGTTCAATTTCATTTTGCATCAAAAAAACTTAGTGGTTTCTTGTAACTTGCTTCTTAAACGTCTTGTTTTGATGATCTCGTCGATTGTTGGGGGATTAAAATCCCCCGGTTTGATAGGTCGAACCTTTTTTACTGCGGATTTCAAATCCGCAGGGACGCCTAGCGGAATAAAAATCTTAAATTTTCAGTCGGAAAGATTTGCAATGATTCCGACTAAAATCTAATTGATAAAACGATATAAAAGTCTGTAGTTGAAAAGATTAAAAGAAATATAATGCTTTGTAACTTCGGAGATTTTTGGGGTAAACGTATATATACAAAAGAGCCCCACGCATTTGAACTTCGTTGAGAGGCTTGGTGGGAACTGACGCTATAAAGATACACATAATTATCTGGTATCGTCCGTATTCTTGCAGAATATCCCGATATTCGATTGGAAAACGACGTAAACGGAAAAGAGTTTAAGGTAATGATACCGAGAACTATCCAAAAGGACAATAATACTATCCCAAAGATAGATATCACTACCCAAAAGGATAGCTTAAAGGATAGTAATACTATCCCAAAGGACAGTTTAAAGGATAGCAATACTATCCTAAAGGCATTAGAGCCTATACAGGCAGAAGTTCTAAGATACATAATGGCTCATCCGCAAACAACCAGAGAGGAAATTGCAGATTCCATAGATGGAATTTCGTTTGGTGGAGTAAAATTCATTATAGCAAAATTACAGAAGAAAGGCTTGCTGAAACGTATTGGCGGAAGAAAACACGGAGAGTGGCAGATATTAATTTAAAATAAGAGGGTGTGGCACAAGCCACACTTACGTATAAAAAAGTTTTAGAATTTTATTGCCACTATTGCCACGCAGCAGATAACTGTTTGGTGTATAGTTGTTTAAGCGTGGCAATAACATCGTTTTTATTGCCACGCTACTACCACGCTATTTCCTAACGGAAGAAGGGACTCCTGACGGAATATGGGACACCTGGCAGAAGACATGGAATGTCTGGAGGAAAGTTAGATTGATGCTTCAAAAAAAGGCTTCATTTCATCCTTTTTTGCCCCTAATCCCAAAAATCAGTATAAATTTTGGGATTAGGATATTTTGCCGCACTATCGCAAGTAGTTTCCTTCCGTCCCCAAAGGGGGCGAACAAGGAGCAACACTGGATGTGGTTCGCCATTTTGTACCCACGAACATGAGTACTTATGCCCGGGAACATGAGCAACCATGCCCGGGAACACGGGTGCTTTTAACCGACAATCCCGGTTAAAAGTGCCCAGAGCTCCGGGCAAAGTTGGGCAAAGCCTCGGGGAACATTCCTTGATGCTTGAAATGAGTTTTCTTAATACTAAATACGAGCTTTTCTGATGCTTGAAATGTGTCTTTTCCTGCTACAAAGTTGGTTCATTTTGATTCATTTTCACCTGGTTGCAAAAAAAAGTGGGAGAAAATGAGGAATGAATGGAAAATAATGTGTATCTTTGTCGACACAAATGGCTTATTTGTATAAAGCGGACTAGAAAAAAGAAAGTGATATGGTAGAACATTTCAATCAAGAAGATTTCGAACGACTCAAACACGAGGTGGAAACATTGGTGGGAAGAACCATCATGTCACCAAAGGATTTTGAGTTCCTCACCTGTCAGATTCAGGGATATACCAACGAGACCATCTCCGTGAGTACCCTGAAACGTATGTGGGGATATGTAGTAACATCCTGCAAACCAAGCGTATATAACCTTAATCTCCTTTCCCGTATGGTGGGATATCCCGATTGGGAATCGTTTGTGGCAGGAAAGAATGCCGTCTCTTCGAGCCGATTCTTTGTGAAAAGCAAACTCGTGGCGGAAGCACTCAACCTGGGGGAACAGGTGAAGGTGAAATGGAACCCGGGAAGACTCCTCGTGATAGAATACTGTGGCGATGACCGCTTCGAGGTGATGGAAAGCGTGAACAGTAAGTTGTCGGTGGGCGATACCTTCGTGTGCCATCAGTTTGTTGCCGATGAGCCTCTCTATCTCTCCAATCTGCATCATCCCGGCATCCCGCTCTGCAATTATGTGGCAGGACAGAACGGAGGCATCAAATGGAGCCTTGAAGAAAAGGAAAATGCAATACAGGAGGATGCACGTGTAGAAGAATAGAATGTAAAAGTATAGATGATGAAAAAAAGCGAAGGGCATGGAGATCACGTTTGTGAACTTCATGCCCTTTAAACTATAAAACTGTTAACTCTTAACTATATTCAAGCCCTGTTAACTATAAACTCTTAACTATCAAATCAAGCTTCATGCTGTCTTACACCCATGCGGGCCTCCACTACGTTCACCACGTAGTCGCCGAGCTTCTCGCACTCCTGGATGATATCCATATACATCGTACCGATGGCGTAGGTGTAGAGATGGTTGTTTACATCGTTGATGTTCTGGCTCTTCAACTGGTTGCGATAGTTGTTGATCTCGTTCTCGATGTTGAAAGAGAGGT
>ERZ1035048.270-NODE-270-length-16990-cov-14.682551_pt1 | contig 16990 bp, 8 predicted proteins | sample MGYA00520587_ERZ1035048 | MGnify/ENA primary metagenome ERZ1035048 (study PRJEB33766, sample SAMN09781693) | gut metagenome | biome: gut microbiome | host: Homo sapiens | place: Madagascar | study: EMG produced TPA metagenomics assembly of the PRJNA485056 data set... | reverse complement strand
GTAACATATTTAGTTTAACCATCCTAAAGGTGACAACTTTTTCACGTATAAGACAATGAGTGACTGAACCACTTGCGAAACTTGCCTGTTATTTCTCGGATTTGGATATTTTAGCGCGAATTATTTCTCGGATTTGAATATTTTAGCGCAAATTATTTCTCGGATTTGAATATTTTAATTATCTTTGCTGCTGATATTCAAATAATTATAGATATGACAGAATATATAAAAAGAAATATAGATACTCAGCTTATAGCATGGAAAGAAGATTCCATGCGAAAACCGCTGTTGCTTCGTGGTGCCCGACAGGTAGGAAAATCATCTGCAGTTAAACATTTTGGAAAGCAGTTTAAGTATTTTGCAGAAGTGAACTTTGAGCGCAGCAAAGCTATTAAAACCTTTTTCCATGGTGATCTTGATGTGCGTTCAATAGCTGAAAAGATCAGCAGTTACATCAATGTCCCTGTAGAAGCAGGCAAGACGCTCCTCTTCCTTGACGAAATACAGGAATGCCCAGAGGCTATTATGGCTCTTCGGTTTTTCAAGGAAGATTATCCTGAGCTGCATGTCATCGCCGCAGGCTCACTTCTTGAATTCACACTTCAGGAACTTCCCACTTTTGGAGTAGGAAGAATTCATTCTCTCTTTATGTACCCGATGACATTCGATGAATTCTTGTATGCCAATAATGAAGAGGGGCTAGTAAAAATGCGAAATGAAGCTTGTGGAAATCGTCCCCTAGAACAGGCTTTCCATGATAAACTCGTGGAATACTTCCGTATTTACCTGCTTGTTGGAGGTATGCCGGAATCTGTGCTTGCCTGGACACGTACTCATGACTTCAACCGATGCAGGAACATTCTGGAAGATATTGTGCTGACGTACGAAGATGATTTCAGTAAATATAAGAAGAGAGTCAATTCTGATCTGTTGCGCACTACGATGCGTGGTGTCTGCCATCAGGCAGGTGAAAAGTTGACATTCAAGCAAATATCAGCCGACTATCAAAGTTCGCAGATTAGGGAGGCACTCCGTTTATTGACCCTGGCAGGTATCGTAACTCCTGTAGTCTCTACCTCGGGCAATGGTATTCCTCTGGATGCAGAGGCAGATGAGAAGAGCATGAAGGTACTGTTTCTGGATTCCGGATTACTGCTGGCCGTGCTTCAGTTGGAAGGCAACCTGGCGCAGCAACTTATAGAACTCATTTTGGCTGGTACTCCTCAGGAACTTGTCAACAAAGGTGGACTTATGGAGATGGTTGCAGGACTTGAGATTTTGCGAAACAAACCGTGTATCCAACGTCAGAAGATGTTCTTCTGGGAACAGAAGGGGAAAAGTGTGGCAGAGATAGACTATCTGGAGATTCATAAAATGAAGATTACTCCTATTGAAATCAAATCTGGAACACAAGGCGGCATGAAGAGTCTCTGGCTATTCATGAGAGAGAAGAAACTCACCAATGCCTTCCGGTGCTCTCTAGAGAATTTTGGAGCGTTTGATTATATAGACAAGGAGGATCACGATGCAGTAAGGCATGTTACCATTCTACCTCTCTATGCATTATCATTATTGTAAATAAGTGAGACTTGCGAAACTCCCTTGTAAAGTTTCGCAAGTAAAGTATAAAGCTAAAAAAGGGGGAAGCCAACGCTTTGGCTCCCCCCTTGGGTTCTTTATAATTCCCTATTGATATTTAAAAAACTAGAATATACTATCTTACGGCAATCTTCTGACCCTTAGCCTGAGCACAGGACTGGGTAGATGCCTTCACAATGTAAATTCCGGATGTCACTCGCAGAATCATTCTCTGCTTGTCAGGCAACTGATAACTGTGAACCATCTTGCCATCCAACGTAAATACCTGAACCCTGTCGAGCTTCTCACCACCCAAGGCAGAAACAACAATCATGCCGGTAGCAGGTGAATAAACCTTCACCGGTGCACTCTGCTCTTCAGCCTCTATGCGGTCGATGCCAGTTGAGGTACGGGTCTGGGTGAGGAAGTATCTTCCGTGGTCACCCGCCTTCACCTTCACAGCCTCGCCTTCATGAAGTTCTGTAAAGCTTGCCGATGCTGCATCATAAAGATAAACCGGAGCATCGAGCTTGTTCACACCCTTCAGGGTAAGTGAAACCTCTTCAGCCTGCTGGCTCACGATGCCCAGCGGAATCCAAGACAACTCCGGAACCGCATTCACAGCCACCGCCTCGTTGCCGGCAACGGTATAAACCTGAGGAATATCCTTGAGGTTCTGATCATACAGCAGATCCACATCCTCCTGGTCATCATAGTCGGCAGAAGCCTCCGGACGCAAAGCGATGCGAGCCCTTGATTGCTGGCCGCTGGAATTCTCGGTTGTCGCTTCAAGGCTCTTGTCATAGTCAGATGCCATCACCAGACCAGGAGTAATGGTGCGGTCAACACACATCGTAGAAGTGAATCTTACCTCTCTAATAGTAGCGCCAGCATTCTTCTTAACAAAGAACGACTGGGTAGGCTGGATAGCGTAGTTCCCTGTAGAAGAAATAGCCTTTACCTCACCTTTCTCTACAATCCAAATAGCGTTCTGCAAACCAGTATTAGCCTCGAAGAACTTAGCCATTGAGATAGAGCAGGTATATGGATTGGCAACGAGATAGAATCCGCTCTTGTTATCTTCTCCCAAGGTCTGAGTCTTCTCTGCGAGATGCTTCTCATCGTTGTTGAAAGCAACGAGAAGCTTGCCATGACCATTGTTCTTACCAACAGTTACAGGTTTACCACCAGAAGTTGTTGATCCATCATAATCGAAGTACTGATAGTTAGTATCTTCCTTTGGCAAACGGAGAATCGCATTTGGCAATGGAGTACCATCTGTAGGTCTCTTCGGCAAGAGCGCATTACCCGCCTTGATTGAGAAACCACCGAATGTTCCGTCTGCGGCATAGCTCTCATCCACCTTATTATATACGTGACTCCAGTAGCCGAGATTCATATCAACATCACCTGGAGCTGCTCCATCCGGATAATGCGATGCAGAATAATCTCCCTTAGGAGAGATTTCCTCTACTCCGCTCTTCATCCACGCTCTCTGATAAACCGGATACTTACTTCGGCTATACACATCAGCTTTTCCATCAGCAGTCTTATCCGTAAACTTGATATCCGTAAACGCCTTGGTCGTCTGCTGACCATCACTTGCAGGTACATACATATCACCTGCGTAGATATACTGCAGAGGCGAAGCCATGGTGTACCACCTGTTAGGCACCAGCTCCTTTTCTACCCAAGCCTTGTCATATATCAGATAGCACTGGTCGCGAAGCTCGCCCTGAGGCTTGAAGTAAATCTGATGGCAGGTATTGCCATAGAACTTCTCGCACTTCAGATTGCCGTCAGTACCCAATCCCTTATTTGCATCTGACTCATCCCAGTAAGCCATGATGTCGTACCGGATATACTTCGTTGCCTCATTACCCTTACCGTTAGTCAGCTTGGTAGCAATCTTATTGGTGCTACGGTAAACGATATTACCGAGGTCAGGGAATGGCAAACCTTTCAGATTGCCGATGGTTACCTTGGTAAACTTCATTGGCACATAGCTATTCAGCGTAGGAATCTCCTTTGCAGAAGTTGGTGTACCCGACATACTGTTTCCATAAGCCAGATAATCTTTATACTCATTATCATACAATTCTGTAGAAGATGAGCGATGCCAGTTATTATCATTGTTCCAGTTGGCATTCATACCGCCATCGGCAGTAGGCGTCCAGGTAATGAACTCCGGTACTATCTTCACCTTGAGATAAGACTCGCCTGGGCAGTTGGTAGTTCCCTCCGAAACAGCTCTCTTCTCGTAAACGAATCGGAGAACATAGTAATATCCCTCGTGGAAATTAGCAACTGCATTATCTTCAAATTTGAGATTGAGGGTAGACTGAACTTTTGGATCAATAACCGCCAACTCATCATTCTCCAATGTTGCAACCGGAGTATTCAACATCTTTTCCCATAAAGGATCGTTCGTAGATGCAACATACACCGATGTCGAAGGACCAGCAGGAGTTTTACTATCATCAATGAAAGTAAGTGGCTTAGTAATAGCTGATCCATCTCTCATGGTAGCACTATGAAGAGGTACCTTCAAATATCCATTAGAGGTCTTCAGTTTCTCCAACTGTGGCAAACCGATACGAAGCGAAGCCTCATAACTGCCATCATTGAATGGATAATCCACATCATTGAAACCGAAGTTAAGCTGCGGTCCATCCTTCATTACACGCAATGGTACTGGTATTGCACCAGGACACAACAGATAGGTCTTACCATAGATTGTATATGGAATATAGCCATCTTTATTCTGAGTTCCTTCAGGCTTCATATAGATTTTATGAGTTTCACCCAAAGGAAGTTTATCCTTGCTGATGGTGATTTCATTACTTGCTGTTACGTTCAACTTATTTGCCTCAGCTGTACCATCAAGATACCAGAAGAACTTAACATTATTCAAGGTTATCTTACCACCTGTATTAGGGGCTGTTGTTGTCAATTGTCCCTTGATTTTCACATTATAGTTGCCAGCTTGATCGCAAGGAATCTTATAATCCGTAATGACGTTACCATCAGTATCAGTAATGATTGGATGCTGGCTAACCATTTCGAACCAGTTACTGTACAACGAGCAGACCTCAGCAGGTGTACCCCAATTAGCATTTCCCTTGGCAGGATCCTCTGTAGATACAGATACATAATACTTCTTACCTGTAGTCAAAGAATAGTCTTTATTGCTGATCACAATATAGGTTTCACCTTCACTGTCTACTTCTATCATATTAGTACCATCGATCTCAAAGTTCTTACATTTTTCCTCTGAATCGTATACGTCTACAATACCATATTCATTACCAGCAACTGGCGTCGTCTTATCATTCTTTATATCATATAAGTTATATGAATAAAGTCCATCACCAGTAACAGGTTTACCATCTTCATCCACAAAACGGAAATAAATCTTGGAATCTGTATGACCCAAAATTGCATTCAATGTCTCGTGGATAGCACGTATCTTCAGTTTGATGGTTCCAGTTGTAGCGTTTTCACAAATAGGCTTCTCCTGGAGCACCTGCACCTTGGCTGGTTCGATATACATACGGATATCATCTACGGCATAGTCAGCACCTAGAGTATTTTCACAATAGTTATCTATGACTACTCTAAAATCAGTATAATTCTCTACCCCCGATTCCCTTTGGAGAACAATCTTGCCATAAACCTGATACCATTCAGCTTTAAGACAAGGATTATCTTGTACATTATTAGCAAAATTTCCCGAAGAAAAAGAATGAAGCAGTTTTTGACTCAGTATATTTCCTTCAGTATCATAATTCACTCCATAAAGTTTAAACATAACCTGAGGGAGTTCATTGGCTTGAGTCATATCTGCGACACTAGCAGAAAATATCATCTGCATACCAGTACAGAGATTTGCCTTAAAATCAGCAGCTGCTATCTGACGACTCTCATCAGAAGCATCCACATAAAGGAAGTGTCCGTACTGAGACCCATTCGTCATTTCATACGTGCGATCATACAAGGTTTTATCTGTCCACCAAACATAATTATCCGTACCACCAGAATGATTTCCAGAAATACCAGAAATATTAGCAGTTTTATAAAGTCCATAATCTCCATGAAGTGGTGAATGTCCAATACCAGGATAACCACTAATACCAGCATCATAGTCAATCAAATCACGATATACGAAACTATAAGCACGGCGATCCCATCTTGATGGCAATCGATCTTGGTTGTCATCTGGAGTTGTTGGGGCTGCCACCGTTTGCTCAACATCATCATCATCAAATGATATAGGTTTGGTTGCCATTTTATAATGCTCATCAAGATATGATATGGTTCTGTTATTATAGCCTGCAGCAGTTATCTGATCATGCGTCATTGGATGGAAATCCATAAAACGAACATCAAAGTTAGCTACAGGACACATCTGTGTATCTGAAGCTTTCAAATAAGCTACAACAAATACAGGAATACCTTTATCTATAACCGGCTTATCTTTATCATCAATAGCCGAGCCTTCTAAATTATACCATGTAGCATCATTCAATTTTTTTTCACTTAAATCAAGAAAGCGACCACTCTCAGGTAAATCGCAATATTTTGTCTTCGTAATATCATAAATTCGCCATACTACAGAACCGTACTGAGGAACAGAGACATATTTTGACTTATCAAAATCAGCTTCAGTTATATCATTATTATATACAACCTTTTTCAAGCCATCAGATGTCATCGGATAAAATGAGTATCGAGAAATATTATTCAATTGCAAACGCAATGTTGTTTCAGAGTTCTCATCCTTATAACCAAATGTAACCTTCTTATTGTCTTCATAAGTATAGTCACCATCGTCATGATTACATAATGCAGCCATGATATCATCAGCAATCTTCTTTTTGGGCAGAATATGGAAGATGTAACGAATAGACAAAGTTGGTTCATGGAGCAGATAAGTCCTTGACTCATCCATTCCGTCAACATATCTACTTACATCACAGGCAATAGTCTCCCCTTCCCATGAATCGTTAACATGGGAAGTATTGTAATAAACACCTATCCGATTACTTGTAGGATGTTGATTTATATTATTTGCAAATAATCCCCAAGTTCCCTTCTCGAATAATTTTGTTTGTGTCGGATCACCACAAGCTATAAGATGTTCTGATTTTTGATCAGTATTATAATTATACCAACGGAAATAACCACGAGGTTCAAGATCATTACCACTTCCTGTATAATATTGGAAAGGCAGGGATAAGAGAATCTGCTTCTTGTCTTCAGTTCCATCAACATAGTAATAATACTCCCATTCATGAGTCTTCTGATAGGTATTGCCATTCACCATATCCCAATCTCCCTTCTTATTGGCGATACCTTCGTAATGCTTAAATGGAAGATTATCTGGAGAATAGAGCTTTACATTTATCTTGCTCTTGAAATCAGATGGTTCTTTTGTAATAACCCCATATTGAGCCTCATATCCTGTAAGGTCATTGCTCAACAAACAATATACCTTCATATCAGAAGACCATGAAGAACCGGAAGGCAACTCGAAAGTTACATTCAATCCATTAGGCAATAAAGAAGAACCCTCTTTTGACAACAAGGTATAATACCCCACACCATCAGAAGTTTTACGCAAAGCTAAAGCGCTATTACTTGAATTAGCGCTAATGATTTTGCCATCCTTATCAGCCAATACCCAACGCATATAGAAGTCGCTGACATCTTTCTTATCAGCAACGCCGAAATCAGAAAGAATCTCAGGAACTACATCTTTCAAACTTACCTCAAGTTTATTGTCTTTATATATCGCATCTACATCATGACTTGCTGCTGCAGCTCCATTGTCGGCAGAAAGCTCCAAAGAAAGCGCATCAAGTGTTTCCTGCTTTACAAACTTAAAGGAATATTCTCCATTAAGAGTTGGCTCTTGAAGAATATAAGTGCTTCCATTATATGTTACCACCTTAGCATCATCATCGCCATTATTTGCCCAGGTACACTTCAAGACATAATTCTCTACATTTGCACCTGTTGCAAGTTTTGAGAAATCAAAGGTCACAGTACGAGCTGCCTCATTGGCTATATCGGTTGCATTAAAGAAAATCAAATCAGAACCTTTAACTGCTGATGAAGAATTACTCAATATATCTGTTATGTGAGGAACAGGAGTTGTTGATGTCTCAGAATCAAACAACTGCCAACGCAAATACTTGGCATTGAAGTCAGGCAAAGTTACATTGGTAGATGTCGCTGCTTTTGGAATAATAGAAGTACTTTCTGCTTTTGAAAAGTCAGCAGAGTTACTGCCATGCTTAACCGCAGAAGACTTCAAGCCATCTTCTGTATAAAGATCGAACTCCATCTTCTTGACGCCGGCAAGATTCTCTTTCTGGTTTAAGAGTTCGGCATCATTAGAAAGGAGGAGAACGAGTTTTGCATTATGAATATCCGTACTCTTTGGATCTATTTTATACTGAAAAAGTTGAGGATAAGTTTCAAAACCTAACTTTGTTTTATCATAATACACATAATTCTTATCTTTCTCGTGAGCAGACCAATCAAGATTCTTTATTTCGTGACCGAACAAATAGTTATTACTAATCACCCAACTTGATATATCAAGCTTAGCTCCATCTTTCTCAAAATAGAAACATGCATAATTGTAATAATCTTTAATATAATCACTCCATTGCAACTCTACAGCTGTACCCTTTACATAGTAGCCATCACTAGCCCATCCTTTCACTGGCATTAAAACCAATGAAAGGAGGAGGATGAGAGTGCGATATATGTTTTTAATCTTATTCATAGCGATAGTATTTACGTGTATAATGTTTACGAGCAGCATAACTGCTTAAATCCTTGGTGAAAAGTATCTTGTATGTTAGAGATTTGCCGGTTTCGCCAGGCACAGGAACTGTGACCTGATAGAGGGCACTCTGCTTGTCGGCTTTGTCATCATTGAAGATACCTTCGAAATAGCCTGTGGTTGCATCCCATTTTGGAAGGGTTTTAAAAACCAGCTTGGCATTCGTTTCGGCAGCAGTGGCATCTGCCATACCATCTTCGGGGATTAACTCCCATTTTACTTTGGTATAGTCGATGGTTCCAGACACATCGGTGTCATCACCCTTTACAACCTTTGGCTGGATATGGAATTCCTCTTCCGGGTAATAACAGGTGTAGGAAAGAGTGGTTCCGTAATCTGTTATGGATGGATAGAGACCGATGGCTGTGAAGGACTGAACATCAAACTTCAACTTGTAATCATCTAATGAGATTGGAAGAATGTGATGGTCGTTTCGAGCTATCGTTGTCCAATCCTTGAACAAGGCGTAACGCTTGACTCCTGTTGAAGTATTCAGGTTGATGATGAAATACTTGGAAGTATTGCCCGCTGCACTTTCATTCACATAGAACGAAATCTCATTCTCTGATGTATAAGCATCAGTTTTTGAAGGTATCGTCTTTGCAGAAGGCAACGTATAAGTATAATTCTGCGTAGCAGCCTGCCCTACAAGATTTGGAATGCATGTAACCTCATCCTTATCTGCACCAGATGAAGCATCAGAATGCTTTGGCAACAACATGATGTTTTCAGCATCTGCATTATCTTTGCTATTCTTAGTAATATCGCTGATGGTAATATCATTGATTATCAAATCAGTAGAACTTGGATTCCTAAACTGAAGTGTAACCTTTGCCAGCATTCTTACTACCCAAAGCTCAGTTTTATCAGGCTTACCGGAAGCATCTATCGTTACTTCCTGCTTATTGCTCATTGGAATGCCTTTGGTAGTAGCATCGAAGCCATTACCATCCATCTTCCATTCCTTATCATCAAAATTGACGGTTGCATCTTTTGAGATGCCAAGTTCTGTTGCTGTTAGATTGGCGAAGGAATAAACCTGATAGGTAGCTTCTCCTTTAGGAAGATCCTTGATTGTGACTTCATCTTTAATGCGATTATTAGCCGATACATCCGTATTCTCTACAAAAGAAACAACCTTGCCGTCTTTTACAAAGGCTACTACCCAGCTCTTCATGTTTTCTGCATCTACGCCATCATTCCATGACAACGTAGCTCTGGTTCCGGAAGAAGAAGCCGTAGAAAGAGTCATGTGGACGGTAACCTTATCGCCTTGGTTATCGCCTCCACTGCCTCCCTGTATAGGGTCAGCACTATCTGTGGAGCAAGCCGTCATAAAGGCTAGCGCCATCAGAATCAATGCTGTATGTATCGTTCTAATCGTTTTCATTTTCTCTGAAAGTTTAATTTCAAACTATACTTTCTGTTTATCTATTTGTTTCGTTTTTACATTGTTGTCTCTTCGTGAGTATAGGTTGCCCATTTTCTCACGTGGATTGTCAACTTCAAACCTTTAGTCTTTCCCACCACTCCTTCTATCTTTACCTGATAGATGTTATTGCGGACGATACCGTAATACATTGGGGCGGTAGAAGGGCCAGTACCATTTGGGTCACTATGACGAATGGTGTAGGTATATTCCTTATCAGTACCTGTTGCACTTGCTATCGGACGATGGTTTGTTGCATCCCAGTCGGAAGCCTCATAATACTTGCCTTTAAAGATAAGGCCAGTAGAATAATCCTCGGCGTTATCGGTGGTTGTATTCTCCATCACATAATCGAGAATGTAAGATGCTTCTCCTACAGCAGTACTGGTAGAAGTTGTATTCTTTACATTATATAAAGATGTAGGACCTTTGGCATTCGAGAGAGTAAGACCAGTACGATAGTTTGTCCAAGGACAAACCACATAATTAGTAGAAGCCTTAGTAGTAGCATCCATTTCTTCCAATCCGAAATAAGTAACTGCAGATACAGCTGCATCTGAAGAAACTCGCTTAATCAGGTATTCTCCCTTTGTCAAGACTTTGCTAGGAGTAACAGATTCAAGCTTAAAACCGCCTATTACATTTGCGCCATCTTTTACATCATAATAATAACCTTGACTTGTACCATCAAAAGTAGCATTTGGAATGATGTCGATACGGGCTGCCAGGCGCTCGATGTTTACATCTACCTCATACGGATTTGTTTCTGAACCTTCTTTGGTGAAATCTATCTTAGCATCCTCCTTTGATGACATGATGAAGTTTGAGAACTTTGTAATATCAGCATCTCGGGTACACACCTTCGACATCTGCAAATCTCTTACTTCGCTTATCTTCATTCCTTTACATCTGGAAGTCATATCGTCTGCATTGGCTATCACTATAACATGATAATTCTTGCCGACAATTGAAGCATCTATTTCTCTTGGACCGGTAGAATAAGTTACATTACCGCCAGACGAAGGAGTAGAAGCAGTTAAACCGGTAAATGTATATACATAATCTATTGTAGCATCAGCTTCCGACAAGTCTTTTTTATCAGATTTATATAGTAAGACGGTAAGGGAATTGACATCATTTTCTTTATTGATTCCTTGTTCTCTTCCATTTCCATCTTCACCTCCTTGAGGTTCTTTATCTGCCCTACTCGCTCGTGTATCTCCACTACCTTCCACCGTTACCTTTACCTGCAGATATGCCTTCATATCTTTGCTTGGCAGAGGCAAATCACTAGTAGTGTCACTCGCACAGGATGCGAACGACATAACCAGCAAAAGGGCTAGCAATGAGAGGGTTATAGTTTTCATTTTAAACATACACTTTCTTTTTATATCGGCTTACAGAAAGCCGGGTAGGACATGTTAATGGAGTTCTTCGAACTGGATGCGCTTGCTCCAACTCAGTACATTCACGCTGATGGTGATGTAGCAATACTTGAGCTTGCCACCCTGGATAAAGAACTGAAGTTTGTAATCGTAGGCACGGTCTAGGAATTCCTGTGCACTGTAACTGTACTCCTCGCTGGTGCGAAGACGACTCAAGAGGTCTGGCAGGTCTACATTGACTACCGTATTTCCGGTCTCCTTACTCTTAATCAGGAGTCGGCCATCCAGGTTGTAATCATCGTGTTTCAGAATGCGGGAAGTCATAAAGTCGGCATGGGCTATCTTGCCCTGCTCGTCCTCATCTACTGTATTCCATGTAGCATGAGGGGTATAAATGAGTTTACGGCTCTCATCGAGAGAGTTATCCCAAAGGATGCGGGCATTATGGTCTTCGATGGTCATCGTGTAGTCGTTGACATCCATATCCTGTGGAGAGTCAAGGTCACGAAGCGCTACATTGATCTTCTTGGTATCACGCACCAGAGGGATGGTTGCATAAGAAGGTTTTGAGGATGATACCTCTACTGCCTCCAGCAGTTTACCATGCCAGAGGGTATCGAGCGGAAGGCTGTTGTTGACAACCTCATCATACTCTCCCCTATTTTCATGGTCGAGATTCACTTCCAGTTTCTGCATCTTATCTCCTGAAGCCGATGGAGTGGTACGAACGAACTTGGCGCGGCCTGAAGTTAACTGGTCGGCGTATGCATTCTGTCCGGCAATGGCAAGGAACTGATATTTACCTGGCTGTAGGTTCTCGACGTGCATCACATAATTTGGGTCTTTGAGAGGCGATGATAGCGCAGAATTCGTCTCGGTCTGTTGGGTTATATAGTTTCCGTTCTCGTCGAATACATACAGCGTTACCTGTCCAACATGGTCGTTGAACATGTCGGCACGCTGGAGGTTATAATCATACTTAAACTTCACATATACACCATTAGGACAATCGCTGTAATCCTGGTGCCACATATCGTGGCATGAGGTCGCGACGGTCAGGGTCATGGCAGCTGCCATGACACCCTTTAACCATTTATTTATCTTCTGCGCTATCATATCGCTAATCAATTATTATTTTCTATATTTATCTTAAATGTATCGAATTACTGACCGAGAATTGCTTTTTGTGTACGCTTAGCCCAAGAGAGGACGTTGATCTTGACAGAGATGTAACTCTTCAAATTATCATCTGGTGTAGGATCATTCTTTACATCAAGTTCCTCTGGAGTTGCTGCACCAAGTCGACTTACACCAGTAATATCCAAATCATACCAGTTGTTACGAAGCACACCATAACGACCTAACCAATTAGCTTCGTCAGGAGTTGGGTATGAAATACCTGAAGTTTTTGTAGAAGGATTCCAAGGAGTAAGCTCATCACCAAAGTGCTTAATCAAGATATTATAATAAGAATAACCACCCTTATATTCTACAACCTTGATATTGTTAGCAAGAGCTGTTAATACAGCTGCATCTGTAACATCATAAGTAGTTGCTGTACCACCAGCAGTTGGTGTAAAGGTCAAAACTAGCTTAGTGAAAGTAACCGCACCAGCTTCATCTGAAAATTCAACATCAGACACCTTAATCTTACCAGCCTCAGTAACAGAAGGGAAATAAGTAGCCTTCAAAGAAGATTCCGTATTCTCTGCCAAGAACTGATTACCAACCTTTGTTTTTGCATTTGCTAATGAATAAACAACATCTTTACCTCCATTAATTGTATAGAAAGTACCACCTGTATAAGAATCAGGAGTAATCTTCATCTTTACAATAGCAGTAGTAGTATTATAAACCTTCTGATGAGCTACATCAAAAGTGTTTTCATAACAATAGGTAGTAGCATCCTTTCCTAATGTCAAATCCGCATCCCCTACAGTTGCATCCGAAGCAAATGGAGCATCATTCGTATAATTAATATCCTTTCCCCAATATGTACGATACTTATTAGCAGCAGGATTTGATGACACATTAGTCTTAATCAAGTTTATACCTGCAAAACGATAAGGATTAGCGGCAAAAGCAGATTTATCAGCACCAGTGAGGAAATCAAGACCATCTGATGTCAAGTTATTCCATGTATTATCATATTGACGAACCAAATAAGAAGACTTATTTACATTAGCCAAGTTCCAACCCTCCAAAGTGTATTTAAAATTCTTAGCAGCTGTACCATCAGCAGAAAGTGTTTCTGTTGAAGTACCAGAACCTGTCATACCTAATGTAACCTTAGAAGCTACACGCTCAACAAAAACATCAGCAGCAGGATTAGCTTTTGCTTCTGCTTCGGTCTTAAAGATAGATGTAGTTACATCAGCCAAAACTGTAGCATCATCAAATGCTGCAGTACCTGGTTTAGTTACAACAGGAACATTAGTCATCATCAAATTATCTTTGGCAAAAGCACCATCAACTTTAAGTTGAGAGAAATCTGAGAATTTACCATTGAACGCAGTACCATTAACGGTTATAGTATGATCAATACCTACGTTAATATTAGCGCCTTTATTAACAAGAACAAAAGCATAGATTTTACCAGGTGCAGAAATAGAGCTAATTTCCTGGACCTTAGTTAATTGTGTGGAAATCTGAACATTTGCATCAATATCCGTTTTTTTCAAGCCATCCAAGTTATATGCTCCTTGAAATACAGCATCATTTTCATTTGCACCTGCAAACAAAAGCAAAGCAGCATCTTTCACATTATACTCTTTAGCATCACCATCTGCAGTCACATCATTTGCTGCTCTTGATACATTCTTACTCTGTGTAGGCAGGTTCAAAGAGATATTAATATATCCCTTACCAGTCTCATTGAAACCTGTGTTGTTACCACCACCATTCAGATCATCACTACTTGAACAAGAACCGAGCATCAGCCCCGCCAATGCAACGGAAAATAATAAAGTTTTCTTCATCTTGTAAGTTATTATAGTTGTTATTAATAATTATTTCTTTACTTATAAACGTTCTTAAAAGTCTAATTATATTACGTTTTAATATATTTGGTTTACAAATCATCTAATACGTTATATTTGAGTCACTTTCTGAAGTTGTACTTAGAAAAGATATGCCTGGTTCAGGAGACTGTCCCAGGCCAGGGCAGTACCCTGGCTCTAAGGAATAGCTATATTGTCCTAAACAGACAGTATGTATAACTTTATAGATTCTGTAAATTTTCTTTTGCAGAAGCAATACCTGCCTTGGCTGCCTGCTCCAGATAATAACGAGCTTGCTTCTCGTTGCCCTTCAGCATCTCATAAACTCCTCGGGCATTCTGGGCTTCGGCACTGGTTCCTGCCTTGTCGAGATATTGTTTCGCACCATCTGCATCACCGGCATTCAAGCGGGTTATGGCTGCATTCAGATTCGCTGTCTCATTCTCTGGGAACATGCGGACGGCGATCTCCATCACTTCATTAAACTCCTTGCTGCCTGGCTCGTAAGTCTGGGCTACCATGAACATCTCCTCCTGGCTCAACTGCTGTGGCTTGGTCTTGATAATCTCCTTTGCCTCTTCCACATCGAAAGGTTTCACCTTATAAGTAATGTGGTAGTCGGAATGGCGGAGGGCTGGATACCAGGTGTCGAGCATAAAGCGATACTCTGAAGGATACTGCTTCTTAATCTTCAACTCGCGGGCATCCGGATTCAGACTCTTATCGGCAATAATCGCCAGAATGGCATCCTTATACTCCAGGTTGCTACCTTTAATATAAGCTATCAGTCCATCCCAATCCTCAGGTGTAGAAGAAACCGTGAAGAGATTGTTTGGCAACTTCACCATCCGGCGGACATACTCGGTCAGCGTCTTGGCACGGTTCTTTGCCAGATAATCATTGTGGGTGTAAGGACTCTCAGGTGATGCATAACCATGAATGTTGATGCCGCTCACTTCGAGGTTCTTGTCTTCCTTCAATGCATTGATGGTGCGGATAATGCTATCCAACTGTTCCGGATTACGGCGGTAATCAGGATGCAGCTCAATACGGTCTACCGGGAAATCGATATAAGCGCGCTTATCCAGATGACGGACCTTGATTGCCTCTACCTCCGGACGGACGAAAGAAGCTACCGGCTGGCGACGGCGAGAAACCGTGAAATCATTGCCATCCTGCAGATCACCACAACCGCAGAGGTCTTCGTGAATATCGAGATCGTAGTTTCTTTCCTTAGAAGAGAGAGGAACGGAGGCAAGATACTTCACGGTCTGCTGCTTCTTGTTGTCTCGCTTTACCACCAAAGCCTGAGGTGAAAGCTGCAACTGTTTCTTCCCTACTCCACGGTCATACATAATCTGCTGTCTTCTGCCGTTGATAACAATCTCCGGCATCTTGAGCAGCTCACCCTTATGCTTGATCATCGGAGTATAGACAAGCTGGTTGTTGGTAGGGAGATCCAGGGAATCGAGATTCAGATCCATCGCAACCGTAACCAGGTCATTGTGATGAGACATCTGTACATTAGATACCTGAATCTTATCGGCAGCCAACTTGAGACTCTTGCAATCCTGGGCTGCAAGAGGCATAGCCATCAAAAGAGAGCTGAATAATAATATGTAGTTCTTAAAATCTTTCATACTCATAGATTATGTTTAATGAGTTACAACATATAAATAAGAGAAATGGCTGCCTTGGTAGGACCCACGTAGTTGTCATGAGATGACTTCTCCTTCTCGCCACAGGCACCGCACTTGAACTTGTCGTACTGGATATAATCATATCCGAAACCAACAGAGGTTTCCAGGTTCCAGTGCTTGGAAAGAGGCCATTGATAACCAGCGGTCACACCACCACCTACATACCATCCTTCATAGCGATGGTCGCGTAGAGATTTGAAAAAGCCAAGGGGTAACTTCACTCCTCCTGCATTAAACTGTCCGCCCATGGCATGAACACCCAAGAACCAGCCATTGAAGCTCTGGCAGAACCAGTAACGGTATTCTGGTTGCAAAAGCCAATGACGAAGGCTTGACTGGTCGCCACCGGACTGTTTCCAAGGATTGAAGCCAAAGAATACCTGAGCGGTATGCTTCTTGCCTAAGGCAGTCTCGACACCGAGATTAGGAGTTGTTGTAGCCCAATATAAGAGGTTGGACTTGACTCCTGTGTTTTGCGCATAATTAGCTAGCGATACAAATAAGAGTAACACTGTAGCTAAAATCAATCGTTTCACCATCTATTAAAGAGTTTAGTTTATTCTATTTGTTTATTTCGTTCTTACTACATAAATAGGTAATTATATAAATTAACCGTTTACATGATAGTTCGTATTTTCTGGGGGCAAAAGTAAGAAAAAAAAATGAATGGGGGGGGGAATTTTCGAAACTTTTTTTGCGCTATGAAACATTTTAGTACGTAATTTTTCTGATTTTTTAAATGAAAACCCACAATCCGTTAACATTTTATACATAAACATCACTCAAGAAGATTCACCATCATTTTTGAGAGAAAATGATAGTGTAGACTATGAGAATACAGAAAAAAATATATAAAGGTAAAAAAGTAAAAGGGTAAAAAGGTAAAAGGAGCTGCGCCCATCTATCTGTGGGAAAAAGCTGGGCGATAAGAAAGCAGAACTGTAGGAAAACAGAAAAGCCCCGACTACTTTCGTAATCGAGGCTTCTTAAATTGAAAGGAGGCGGCTACCTACTCTCCCGCATTGCATTGCAGTACCATCGGC
>ERZ1035048.268-NODE-268-length-17047-cov-13.726813_pt1 | contig 17047 bp, 15 predicted proteins | sample MGYA00520587_ERZ1035048 | MGnify/ENA primary metagenome ERZ1035048 (study PRJEB33766, sample SAMN09781693) | gut metagenome | biome: gut microbiome | host: Homo sapiens | place: Madagascar | study: EMG produced TPA metagenomics assembly of the PRJNA485056 data... | reverse complement strand
AAAGTCCGACTTTTTAAATCGGACTTTTGATGTTCGCAGATTACTATGTCATAAAAAACTTACAAAATCTGCGTTATATTCTTTTCAGTGCTTTCAACAAATTCGCGGAAGACCCCTAGAACTTGGTATTTCATGTACCTATAACAGACCAAGACACAGCAATGATAATGCTCATATGGAAGCAGGCTTCAGATTACTTAAACACGGTCATGAGGTTGCTATTCCTCAAAGCTTTGATACCTTATCTCATGCAAGAGCCTGGGTTGATAAATACTATAACTGGTATAACAACATTCACCTTCACAGTGGCATCTGCTATATCACTCCATCTGAATGCTTTGATGGTAAAGGTGACGAAATAATGAGCAGAAGGAACAAGATCATTGAGAAGTTCTTTGAGAGTCACCAGAAGCAAAAGTTACTGGTTGAAACTACAGGCAAATTCAAACGTTAGCAAATGCCTAAGAATGCTGTGGTGATGCCGTTTTACAGTAAACGTTCTAAGATTAAGAACAAGATCAGAGCTTCAAAATGGACAGCAGTGAATTTGCAATGGTTGGTAAAGAAAAGATGTTAAAGACAGGGTAAAGAAAAAGTTTTCCTTTTCTCCCCCGCCCCCCCTCTTTTTCTTAAAAAAAGAAAATGTGAGGTTATTCACAAATATTAAGGTAATGTCACAAACTTACTGTACAATAACCGATGGGCTATTGAACTGTTTAACAAAGCTAATAAGCGTAGTAACTGCTTAAAAAGCATTAACTCAGCTAATGAGAACATTATTCTCACTTTTATCCTGTTGTCTTTAACTGTATCTATCATCAAAACCTTTACTGGACTTAAATGTGTTATCAGTAATGGTTTCGCATGGATATCCATGTTAGAGCTTCATAAACAGAATGAATGCTTTAAAAAATTGTTCAATGCCTTACTTAACCGCAAGTTGTCCACTGTATATCAAATTTTTAAAGAACTTCTCGATGAGATTGCTCGACTCTGTCAAAGAACAAAGCCATCTAAACGAGATACGATTTTATTAAAAGCTCTGCCAACTTTAGTGAACCAGATCGTTAACCATCCCACTCTTCTGCTAAAATTGCTTAAGTTCTTGGGTATGTTTCTTTAATTAGCTGTGTTAAATGTTTCATACCAAAAAGCAATTATAATGACATCCGGATTGATTATTTTTAATTTCCTTTTTAATTGATCAAAATTGCTGATTTCTCTGCATTTGTCATTATATCTAATTCTATACACGTCAGATGCAGATGTTGCAGCGAGTTTAGAAAATGTCTCAACAAATGAATGTCCAAGTACAGCTATTTTAAACTGAGAATGATTTTTATTATGTAATAATCCGTTTCCCCAGCATTTTCCCTTATGATATGTTATGTCATTAGAGTATTTATCACTAAGCGAAAAAAACGGATATTTCTGTGGCACTGTGTATAAAACTCTATCATTTCTGTTATTTTGACCAAAAACTGTTCCCCATATCTGTCCGTATAATATACCAACAGATTGCTTATCTTCAATAAATTCTCCTGTAGCTAATTGCAAATTTTCACCTGGATATTTCTTATCAATTTTAAAAGATAAATTATGAAATTTGAATTCAGGTATTTTTCCGTTTAAATACTCCATAACAACTTTATTAGCATATTCAGTTGCATGGTGTTCATCTGTAAAATATAGCAGATTATCGGGATGCATTGATTTTTCTTTCATAAAAATTTATTACATGCAAATTTGGAATATTAATCTTACTTATTGTAGCTGTTGCGTAGTCAGAAAAAGGAAGGATTGGGGTTGGTGTATGTTTGAATATGAGAACCTTTTCTGGGTATATTTCTGTTTTTACAGGGTAGACCAATACGTAAACAGGCTTTATAGTTGATGATGCAATTTTCTTAATGTACTCTACATTTACATAAGATGAATTTTTTTGTTTAAAATCACCAAGTTCTTCTTTTTCTAAAAAGCACCAACTATTTTTCTTTTGACAAAAGCTGAAATTTTTAGAATATATAACATTCTGAAATTGTATCGCTATCTTCTTTTGAAGAGAAACTAGCTCATTTCTCATTCCAAATCTATCATTAAAGTATGTCTCAAATTGTTTGCTCCACTTCAAATTAATTGGATGATTCCATATATTAGTAAACAGTGTCTCATAATTTGAAGCTATCCTGTTTTCATTTGAAATTTCTAAATTCTGTCTTGCATCAAAATAAAGAATTGGAATAAGTGCAGTGATAAAAACAAATGTTACAAATACAAGATCTGATATTTTTGCATTCTGCTCTCGCTTTTTGTTGAGTAAAAAACAAATGATACAGTAAAAAAAACTGCTACTCAAAATAAGAACAATTACAGTTCCAAAATTGGCAATATGAGCAATAGAAGAACTAATTTCTAAATCAGAATTTACATAAAAATGAGCTTTATCTTTTCTAAAACTTACGTCAAATCTACTTGACATGCTATTTTTGCATTTTTTTATTGAACACTTTTCAACTTTACTATTGCCAAGAATATGCTCCACTTCATAAAGCTTTCCTATCAAAATTTGATTAACTTTAGGTTGTTCTATAGAAACAGAAAGTTGATCCTTAGCGTTTTCGATATATTTTATCACTAGACAAATCTTATTTAGATTATAATAAGGCCTATTATATGTAGTATATTTAATTTCTGTATATCTATCAGAAGGTAGATATATAGGTTTTAGAGGCAACAACTCATCGTCAATTTTGGTATTAATATCTTTATTTTCTTCATCAGTATATAGTACATAATATTCATATTGTCCTGATACTGTTGGCTTTACCATAAATGAGAAGGTAAATCTTGAATCCGAAAGGTAACCTTTCATTAGAAAAACAATGAAAAATCCAATCAGAATTGAAGTAACTACGATTACAGTTTTCTTTAATGTAATAGATAACATTTTAAAACCTGAAGTATATGAAAGGGTTGTAGGTTGATCCTGCTACATACGCAGAACTCAGGATTAAAAGTACATAGCAAATGATATTAGTTCCCCAAGAAACGATGGCAAACTTATCAGACAGTACTAGTAAATTCTTTGCAATTGGTAAACAGAATAACAAAGCTATAGGCAATGTAATGAATTCTAGAGTATCCATGTAGTAAACTAGATTATAAACATTGTGAGAATGAGGTATTAATCCAAACATATTGCATACATATGTGAATGCATATGACATATCAGGAGATCTGAATAAAACCCAACCTATTACAAATACTAATATGCAGTAAAAATGTAGAATAAAACTTCTAAAAAAGGATCTTCTTTTATTATCTTTATTTATGTTGAATACTTTTTCCACTATTACAAAAAGTCCATTCCATGCTCCCCAAATAATAAAATTCCATGCAGCTCCGTGCCAAAAACCTGTAGCCAAAAATACAATTCCAAGGTTTATATAGGTTCTGAATTTGCCTTTTTTATTTCCTCCAATTGGAATGTATAGATATTGTTTAAACCATGAAGAAAGTGATATATGCCATCTTCTCCAAAATTCAGAAATAGATTTTGATATATAAGGATAGTCGAAGTTTTCTGGAAATTTAAAACCAAATATAGCTCCTAGACCTATTGCCATATCTGAGTATCCGGAGAAGTCAAAATAAATTTGTATTGTGTAGGAAATTGCGCCAAGCCATGCGATACCAGGAGAAAAAGAATCCGCATTTTGAGAGAATATCTTATCTGCAACTTGCCCAAAAACATTTGCAATAAGCATCTTTTTGGAAAGTCCAATGATAAATCTTTTAATACCGTAACTGATTGTATTAAAAGAAACTTTGCGTTCGTCAATTTGTGAGGATAATTCGTGGTATTTTACGATAGGTCCTGCGATGAGTTGTGGAAACAGTGAAATATATAGGGCTAATTTAAATATGTCCTTCTGTGCTACCCCCCCCCTGTAAATATCAATTATATAAGAAATTGCTTGGAATGTATAAAAAGAAATGCCTATTGGCATAAGTACTCTTACAAAATTGGCATTAGTATGAAATAGCTCATTTATATTTTCTAAAAAGAAATTGAAATACTTAAAGTAGCAGAGAATGCCTAGATTAATTATTAGCGACAATACTAATAGGTTAACTTTACCTTGCTTAGAAAGATAGTTGAGAATTTTACTTTTTCTTTGAAGATTGCGACTTTCATTTAGTCTAGCTTTTTCAATAAATATTGCCAAAACATAGTTTGAGAGAATTATCAATAACATGATAGCTAGGTACTTTGGTTCTCCCCATGCGTAAAAAACTAAACTTGACAATAAAAGTACATAATTACGAATTTCTTTTCTAACAAGTAGGTATATTATTGCCACTGTAGGAAGAAAAACATAAATAAAAGTCATCGAAGAAAACAACATTGAAAAAAAACTGCCTTTGAATAAAATTATACTGATGCTCTAAAACTCGTAATAACTCTGATATAAAGTTATAGGGAATACAGATGGATTGTTGAACTAATATAAAATAAGTTAAAAGACTAAGCCACTTTAACATTATAGGGGAACCAAATGATGCCGATTGTTATCAACAAACAATTATGTATTTCTAAGGTATCGTAACTTAATTGACACACAAAATTTAGCAGTTACAATTCAATTAATGACACAATTTCATAATATTTAATATCCACATTTTTTCTTTTTTTGAAAAAATTATTATAAATTCAAAAAAATATCCAACTATTCCGGCAACAAAAACGGTTATTGTACAGTTAGTTTGTGACATTACCTTTATATTTGTGAATAACCTCACATTTTCTTTTTTTTAAGAAAAAGAGGGGACTCGGGGGGGGAGAAAAGAAAAACTTTTTCTTTACCCTGCCTTTAACATCTTTTCTTTACCAACCATTGCAAATTCACTGCTGTCCATTTTAGAAGCTCTGATCTTGTTCTTAATCTTAGAACGTTTACTGTAAAACGACATCACCACAGCATTCTTAGGCATTTGCCAACGTTTGAATTTGGCTGCTATTTCAGCAGACTGTATATCATGAACCTCCCAATGGAGCATCTTTCTGCTGTACAAGTCCATGACAGCGTAAAGGTAATAGTATTCTCCCTGAGGATTGGTCTTATACAGGTAGGTAATATCCCATACCAATACTTGCTTTGGAGCTGTTGCTACCAGTGTTCTTCGCTCTACTGAATCGTCCTCTTTTGTTGTTACATTTAACTTCTTCAAGTAATCTATATAGCCATTTTACAGAGCCTAATTAAACTCCATGCTCATCAAGGTATTTAGCCTGCAACTCTGATGGTGACATATCAGGATTTAGCAACAGTGCCTCTAACGCTTGCTGTCGCTTTTCATCTGAGTATTTGGCGTTATTTTGATGAGATGAGCCTTTTCTCTTGTCTTGCAGGCTCTTCTTCCAATTGGCATAAGTATTCTGTCCTTTACCTATGATTTCTGCCATGTACTTGATGCTCAGGATACAGCTCCTGTTTACTTCAAATTGTCCACAGCTAAGAACCACATTACCAACAGGAACCGCCTGGTGTTTTTCATCTATAAACCGTAAATATCTTTACCTTATCTTCAGCTGAGGTTATTTTTCCTCGTTGTTTTTGCCGAAGAAGGCTTGAGCTTTTTTTAGGAATGCCTCCTTTACTGCATATTCAGCTAGGGCATCCTTCATCCTATCAAGCTCTTTGTCCTTGCTCTTTAATTCTGCACTCTGCTAGATGTCTTTGGCTTTAAGCTACTTGTTCTCAGCTCTCAGTCTCATTAACTCATTCTCTAGGGATTCTTTCTTGCTGTTATTAGCGTTCATACAGTTTACTTTCCATGCATTCAATTCACTGGCGTAAATACCATTGCTTCTACAGTAGGCACCTACTTCAACTTCTGTCATTTTAGCGGTTTCTAACACCATTTTGAACTTGCCTCTGCTGTCTTTGGGCTTTTCTGTGCTCTCTGATGCATCTGTTGAATCATTACCATCTGTTGTGCTAGGAAAGTATTTCTGTAACCAGCTATAAATAGTGGTTCTCTTATACTCAGGATGTAATCTTATGAACTCCCTTTTTGTTAAGCCTCTCTTGGCAAACTCATTAACCAATTGTTGCTTTTCTTCTAGGCTATATCTTGTTTTCGTTCCCACAGTTTGTAACTTCTATACTGATCTTATAAAAAAGATCAATTTCTTAATTTCGCGTCACAAACTATTATGTCTCCTAAGGATACCAGACTAAACTGAGCAATGCTAGAGTTGAGTCTATAAACAACAAGATTAAGTTGTTTTTACGTAAAGCTTATGGCTTTAGGAACATCCAAAATATGCTCGATATGATCTTACTTGGATGTTCAAATATATTTATTCCACTTCCTAATCGAGGTGATAAGGGGCTGAAAGTAGCTTAGATTAAGGCTCTAACCGTGTTCTACTTTCAATTATTTACTCATAAATATGCACAAAGAGCCATATAAATTCACTGATTTTTAAAAATCATCCTGTAAGCCTTAGCTTCAGGAACTGATTAACTATTTTGCGTCAAATGAGCTATCAATTTATGTGAAGTTGATCGGCTCTATTTGGTTGCCGTAAATAATCGCCAAGTTTTTTTGCTCTTTCAAGTAATCGAATATATACATAATGGAGTAAGTCATATGTTCCGTATGTTATAACTTTTGTCATATCGGGCATATCTAGCTTTCTTATCTATCTACTTTCAACAATGAATCCATGAATCGTTCCATATACTGTTTTTCACCGATGGAAACTCTTAAACAATTTCCAAACTCACCAACATTAGGATATTCTTTGATAAGAATCTTCATTTCATTTTTCATCCGACCAACAATAAGCCCAGCATCAGTCTTTGGCTCAATAAATAAGAAATTACCAGCTTCCCCCTTGTGACGATATCCGTTTGCATCCAGGCTGCTCAACAAATAATTTCTTCCTTCATTGAATTTAGCTATCAAAGTATCCACCATCCCTGGCGTTGTAATGATTTTTTCCGCAAATAGCATGGCGAAAGCATTTGTATTATGAGGTGTGCAAAATTTCTGAACGTATTTGATGTCTTCAGGATTACCTACCACATAGCCCAAGCGGCATCCCGCCATTGAAAAGAGCTTAGAAAATGTTCTAGTGATGAAGACTCTTCTATTATTCAAAGCATACTTTATGAAAGTCTTTGGGTAAAAATAATGATACGCTTCATCAATCAACAGCGTAATTTCTTTTTCTTTGCAAATTTTAAATAGCCTTTCAAACTCCTCATTGCTATATACATTTCCCATTGGATTGTTAGGATTAAGAAGTATAAGCATCTGCGTATCATCGGTTAGTTCTCGTTCAATGTTATCAATACTAATTGTTAAATCGTCGTTATACGGAACTTTCACAAAATTTCTCCCGTACATTTCAGAATAAACTTGGAACATAAAATACGAAGGCACAACCCCAACAATTCTGCCATTAGGAGCTGTAAATGCCTGTATCACATAACGAATTGCCTCCGCAGAACCGTTTGTAATACAAATATTCGCAATATCTGTTCCTATATAGTCTGCCAGCACCTGCGAGAAATGGAGTGTTTCGGGGTATTGTGCTACCATCTGTGGGGTAACTTCTGCCAAAACTGATTCAACAAACTCTCGAGGCAAGCCACCAGGATTTTCATTCAAGTCTAATCTAAGAAAATCTTTTCTTTCATTTTGGTCAAAAATTCTAACCAAATTTTCCACGTTATGATCTAACCAGTACATTTTATAATTCTCCAATTTTTAATTATTAATTCACTTATTTTCAACATTTAACGGTCATAGGAGCGTTTGATTGTCGTAATATTTTTTTCCTCTTCTCCTTATTTCATATTTATCCTTTAAGCAAGACGTCATAATATCTTCCTTCGCCATCTAACAATTTAGCATCAAACTTATACGTTAATTTATGAAACGGTGTCTGCTCTTTTATCGCATTCCAAGTTTCTTCATCAAATTTATCAAAAAGTCTAAGCAACAACATATGCGGAGCAGCGTTATCTCTTGGAACAACCTTCTTCCAATCTTCTTCATTATGTTCAAGCGATATCATAGCAAAATCGTGAAATAAGAAATAATCGACCATTTCATTGTTTTTCTTCCAATATTCGTAACACAAGAATCTCGCCAGCTCCAAAACCTTATTGTTTGTTTTCGCACTTATGAGCCAACTTGAAATTGGCTGAGCTTGACCATCTCTTCCTGGTTTTAATATTTGATATAGAAATAGATCCGAGTTGAAGAAATAATCTGGTATATTTTCTCTCTTACTGGTGCATAAAACAGTGGCATCGATCCACATCCCACCATATTTGATTAAAAGTTCTAATCGAAGTAGATCCGTCATATGTGTATGTGTAATCTGCCCCGCTTTCCACTTTTCAAGAATAAAATCTGGGAATTTCACATAATCGCACATATTGTCACTGGTAATTAAAATGATCTCCCGATCTGTTAAATTCTGTTTTAAAGACTCATAGCATTTTTTTACCAAAGCAGGTGCTTTATCAATTCCCTGAAACCAACATACCCACACTTTATTAGATGTTACATGCGGTTTATCATCTTTAAAATTTGATTGAAATGATTCAATTACTTTTTCATACTTTTTTTCAAGATTATGTTTAATCTTATACTGTGCAGAAAGCCTAAGAATTTCCAATGCTTTTTTATCTTTTCCAAGTAATATAAATTCTCCAACCGCCGTGAAAAAAGCGCCTCCATTCCAATATTGCTTAAGAAGATTCATTCCGCCTTGCTTTTCAAAAATTTGTTTCAGTCCCATTTTCTATATCCTTATAACTATACAATTTTCTCTTTTTATGATTTTCTGCATAGTCCCAGATATTTTTTTTGTTGTTTGTAATTTAATATTTGATATAGTTTTTCCCCATTCAATCGCTCTCGCAAAGGCAACTAATTCATAGCGAATTCCTTCACCATCCAGTTGGTAAAAATACCTTCTATTCTCTGATTGATCTTCATATCTGATTTCAAAATAGTCAGTTTTCCACCAAGGGGCAGGGACATATACGTATCCTTTTGTTCCTGAAATAATTAATTCACCTTCAGACTTAACACCATCACCAACTTTTGCAGATGCTACAGAACTTTTAGAAAAGAATTCAATTTTTGCAAATACATCCACATTTTCCTGATTCTGAAAAAGAATAGCTCGTTCATCAAAATCAGCCCCCAGCAATTCAAATATGGGCAATAATGCTGTTGGCCCCCATTCGTATATTCCTGGCCAATCAGTTCTATCTTTTTTCAAACTTGTACAGGTTGCATCTATCGAGATAATCTCTCCTATTTTTCCTGCTTTGACTAAGAGAAGCAATCTTGAAAAAGCAGTAGAATAAGCAGTTTTTATTGCTTCCATCAGGATAAGTTTTTTTTCTTCAGCTATCGAGAACAGTTCTTTTGTTTGTTCTTCATCAAGAGTCAATGGTGATTCGCACAGAACATTTTTTTTCTGTTCTAGTGCTTGTCTAATTTGCTGATAATGCAGTTCTGGCAAGGAACGAATATATACTGCATCCACATTTTCTAATAGATGTTCATAGTCATTTACTATTAATCCCTTAAGTTGCTCATTAATTCTTTTCTCCTTAGAAGTATATACGGCATCCACATGGATTCCATTCACATACTGTGATTCAGTAAAGACTTTGTTTAGAAATGTTGAATCACCAACTAGGCCAAGTTTGATCTGTCTTTTCTCTTCCCTAATTTCCGAGCTAGAAACACCTTCTGTTCTATCTAAATAAACAACCTTACAATATTCTTTTAGATAGTCGAATTTTCCAACCCAGTCTGATCCAACTGTAAATATGTCTACATCGTACTTTCGGATGTCATCTATTTTCTGTCCTTCATATTCTTCAACGATTATTTCATCCGCCAACCCTGTTGCCTTTACAGCCTCAATTCTCTCCATTAAAGACTGCTGAACATTAATTTTTCCTCTCGTCTTATCAAAATCATCAGCCGTTACACCAACAATCAAATAATCGCCCAGTGCTTTAGCTCTTTCAAGTAGTCTGATATGACCATAATGTAATAGGTCATATGTCCCATATGTTATGACTTTGGTCATATCACTTATTCTCCTTTATAATGGAATAGTGTAATTATTATGGCAAAACAGTCTAATCGAGTCAGATCACACTTTGCCTAAAGGTTAAAATTAAAACCTTATTCAACACATAATATCCAGCACGCATGTGTATTGATCATTAAAAATTGGATTAGTATTAAGAGAAAATCAGCTTTTAGAGCATGGACTCTTATTAGGTTTCTGATTAAAACCTAATAAGAGGTATTTTAGAGGTTACGGTTATCTTCATCAAACCAGTAATTGCAGAAGTACTCCATAAACTTCCATAGTTCCATACCCTGAATTAATTTAGTTATGGCTTTATATGAGAACTGTCTGGTTCTTTTAGCTTTAATAGAGAACGGCTATCTTATGTATGACAGTATTTGGTATGAAATCTTATTTAGAACAGCAGTGTTTAAATGGTATCTTTATTACATGCCTGGACATTATCCTGATTATAGGGAGTTTCATCGTCTAATACAGAATGGTTCTCCTCAATCGCCAGCAGTTCTGGAAACAGGCTCTAACCTGTCTTATGGTGTAACCCTCATCAAATATTGAGGAGATGTAGTAGGTGACTTTAACAGTCTTACTGATTTCTTCATTGAGGACTTTTACAGTTGTCTTAGTCTTCTTTACAAGAGCAGTAACACCTTCATGAGGATTATGTATTCTCTCATCGAGATAAGTTTTTGCAGGAAGTAATTCAACATCTGTAAATTCCTTTCTGCCGTGATTAGCCATTTTACCTTTGGAAGGAGATTGATTTAAAGCCTCTGCTTCAAGTTCTGTTTCAGAATATCTAACAGCTTTCTTATGCTCACGGTTAAAGATACCTTCAATATGGGAATGAAGCTCTTTATTACCATTGGTATCAGACATAGGTAAAAGATAGTATGCCTGTACTTTGTTACTTTTAGATCTTACGTCAGCAGTGGTATTTAACTTGTCACACGTGACAACCTTACCAACAATGCTTGCGCTTTCTATTAAGGACAGAACATCTTTACGTTCATGGTTCTTTGCTGATGAAATAGCACAGGCAAGAGGAGTTCTCTGAGTGAAATTGTAAAATTGGGTTATGAAGCCACCTTTACACTTTCTGCTGCACTCACCTCTTCTGTATGTTTCTTTCATCTTCTGACCGTCAAAGGATACTGTATCTGCAATATCATCCTTTCTGTCATAGAAGTTTTCATCATCGTATTTGATTTGCTCTTTGATATGTCTTTTTACCCTGGTAAAGAGATCTTCAAAGAACTTCTCCGTATCTTCAGGTGTAACAAGCGTCATTGCTGTTCTGATGGTTGTTGCACTTATAGGAGATTTAAATGATGGAAAATCAGGTATGGAGATAAAAAGCTCCAGATAGTGGTGTTGTAAAAGTCAGCTATATTCTGAGCACTCTGACAGCCATACTGTTTGCCTATCATTATTACCAAGAGTAATACATGCAACAGAATGCAGTCTGTATTCCTTACGGTATACATCAAAACTGTCATCAGTGATTTCCATATAGTTCTGAATATACCAGTACAGACTGTCATTTAGATTTTGCTGTGACTTACGAATGTCATCAACATATCTGTCAAATATTATGTCAGTCCTGTGAGGATTAAAGCTTTCATTCCATGGTGCATAATCTGTTATGGCCTGTTCTAATGGGTAATCAGCTTATTATTCAATAATAGGCATTCTTGACTGGTGCTTTGACAAATCCATCTTTATGTCTATCATTGAAATAAAACTACTCACTGCAAAACTCGCACTTAATCCTGCTGATAACAGGATATTACGATATTTTGATAACAATTAATAGATCTAAAAGTTGCAATGATAAGTCTGATTAATCTAATACTTAAACCGATTTTTAATGAGCAATACCTTTGGCCTGCAAAGGTACTATGTGAAATCAGGCATTCAGTCAGTACCTCTCAGATTTTGTGATCTGAAGCTGTTTGACTGTTTTGCTATAATAAGATTTTCATTTTCAAACATTACATTTGAAAACTCAGTTGTTCTATAATAAGCAACTTGCTCTGCACCAATTGTCCGGACTCTCTCCGATGACATCACTGGACCCACTGTAAAAATAAGCATAGCATTTATCCTCCTCTAATCGTTTTTTTTATATGCATCATAATAATGATGTGCGATTCTGTCTTTCTCAGGAGGCAACTTCATATAATTTCCGTAACCATGTGTTAATACTTTATCAAAATCTTTTGGTGCTTTGAAATATGCCCCTTCAAATTCAATATCTACTGTTTGATCAAACCATTCTTTAGGAAAAATCCCTCTTAATCCTTCATCTGATGCCCAAATAACACAACCAATATACTTACTATTGCTATAATCACACTTGGCGGCCAATCTATAAAGTTTTCTCATAAAATAATTTTTTCCAAACATTTTTGCCACTATGAAAGCCGGAAACTTAATTATATATTTGAGTGTTGATTTTGTATTCTCTCTCTTTACACTTTGACGAGTAGAAAGAAAGCACATGGAAGCAAATATTGACGATATTTTCTTAAGTTTGGAATATTCTTCTATTGTATTTCCAACACCATCTAATGGGTAAACATCTACAAACAGACCTATTCCATAATCATCTTCATTATCAACATCGAGCTGAAAACGCGAATCACTGATTCTGGAGATTGTGTAAGGACACTTATTATTTACCTGTGGATTTATAATTTCAAACGGTTTTAATTCTTCCTTATTGTTAATGAAATAATGTACAAAAATATCATAATCTTTTCTTGGCATCATAATATCAATATCATCATCCCAAGGAATAAATCCTTTATGACGAACAGCTCCAATTAATGTGCCGTATGCCAAATAATACTTAAGATTTAGTTGATGACATATTTCATCAATTTTTTTTAAAATCTCAAGTGACCCTTTTTGAACTTCTTTCAATGAAATCAATTGCATTATTTGCATTCCTCTTTCTTTTACTTTGTGAATATGTCTATATACTGCCGACAGATTTTATCCCAAGTATACTCTTCCGCTACACGCTTTTTTGCTCTCCGGCCCATCTCTGCAATTTTATAAATATCCATTTGGTCTGTCTTATCAATCAAATTTGCAAGGTTTCCGGGATTGCGACTCCAATACAAAGCACAATCCTCTGCCACTTCTTTATTGAACCCGACATCAACCAATAAGTTTAAATCGGTACTTCCAAGAGCTTCAATCAGCGAGGGGTTTGTACCACCAACTGTGTGACCATGAAAATAAGCATAGGCATTTTCTCGAATCTTCTTTAACAGTTCCTGATCATAAACTGTGCCAACAAACTTAATTCTCTTATCGCTCTTGAAATGCAACTTTTTCTCCAATTCATTAAGGAATTTATTATTCACGTTAGTGATGATTGCAAAGTCTTTCTTACTCTTACTCTTCATAAACTCACGGATCATAACTTCAAAAGAGTTTTCCGGCACAAAGCGACCTACAACAAGGTAATAGCCCTTTTTTATCAATTCTTTTTCCTTATACCAGTTCACCAGTTTTTCATCATCATCAGCCAGCTTGCTAAGGGTCAAATCTGCACCGTAAGCAATAAAAGTCGTTTTGGGATTCCTACCTTTGATTCCTTTACCGTCATAACACTCATGGATATACTTCTCGATATTAACGGAATCACAGATAGCAAGGTCACAATATTTGACCATCATCCGTTCAGAAAACTTCCAATACTTTCGAATTAGTGCAGACCATTTTGCTCTCATCCATTCATGCCCATCTGGATTCAAATATACCTTACCACCTAATTTGTGAATTTCTTTGTAAAAATGGCACGCAAACGGCCCAATGCGACAAGCCATTATGTAAATAATCGGGTGTGGAATATGATTTTTCTTGATATGTTGGCAACAGGTCTTTAGTGCAACTATATCATAATAAATTGCCTGTGCAGGTCCAATCTGAGGTACATCTATTTTGAAGCAGTGGGCATTGTGGAATTCAAACTCATGTTTGTTGATCTTTGTAACGCCATCAAGCTTGCTTTCATCCATACACCCATCTCCATTGGCTTTGCAGAAAACATGATATTTGATATTTTCATTCTTCTGGTGATACTCCGTGAGCTTGTAGACAAAAGTCTCATAACCTCCGTAAGTGCCCAATGACTTAGCGCCCACAAGATATACATGCTGTAATTTTTTCTTTGAATCCATTCTTTTATTCCATCCTCAAATTTTGATCACTAATGTTACACCTATTCTCTTTCTCTTATGAATAAAAAATTACTGCAACCAAATAGAGACGATCAATTTCACATAAATTGATAGCTCATTTGTTGTCAAAATAGTTAATCAGCTCCTGAAACGAAGACTTACAGGATGTTCTTTAAAAATCAGTGAATTTATATATATTCTGAAAGGAAATTTGTCAGAGTTGCAATAGGAACTTGCACTGTGTATCTCAACAGCGCCTGTATGGATATTATGTAAGAGTTAACTCTCTACAGGAGGCGTTTCAAGAAACTTAAACTCGTAATCTAAAGCCAGAAGAGGATTACCTTTGAATAATGAAACAACGTTTGAGATATAGTACAGAGTTGTAATAGAAGTCTTTGGCTCTATTCCATTCTTCTTATCATCTCTACGGTATATTGTAGTAGAGGATGTTACTCTTGCAACCATCTTAGTATCAGGTTGAACCTTAACCTCTTAAAAAAGAGTAAGTTTTTCAATAGGGATGATTTCATAGTCTTTGATTTCAATTCTTCCACCAACCTTATCAACAGTTTGATGAGAGAAACACTCAATAACATCTAGTGAGTCAAAGGCTCTTTAATGAAGTTTCTAAATGCCTTATTACCTGCATTCTCTTTGATACATAACATCCAGTCTATACCTCTCTCATTCATGAAAGCTATAAACTCCTCTTTAGTGTTAATAGCATCAGCATTAAAGCCTGTACTTCATTGTTCTTTTTCTGAACCATGACATAGTCTTGTACAACTCTAGATGTACAGTTGTAAAGACTTACTCTGTGAGCACCTTTCTTCTTACGGCTATGTTCACCTCGTCTGAATGAAGCTCTTAATTCCTGTCCATCTCCACCAATTAAGTCTCTAAAGCCTTCTATGGTGTCAACATGGGCATCATCGTTTGAATCTTCAGGATTAAGGTTTTGTAGTAGATCTTCAGCTTTAATTCTGCATTCAGCAAAAAAGCTTTGAAATATCTTAGAGAACTCATCATCAGGTATCATATTTAAAAAGAACCTGATGGTTTCTGCACTAATCATATTCGTAGGTTCAGACATTCCTGGAATAATAAGCTGCAATAGAGGATTGTAGTTAAACCAGAAATCAGAGTGTTGTTCACAGTTAGTGTTACCACAGAGTGTGAACCATAAGGCTACTAGAAGTACTACTTCTGGATTGTAGACAATGTAATCTTGATTTCTCTTGTCATACTGGAAATACTTGCTCTTTATATCATTGAGGAAAGCAAGTCTAAGATAGTCCTGAGAATGTACTCTACAGATTATCTCTGCTTTAAAATGAGCATTCTCTACTTCAAACATGTAGTTTTGAAAAAACAGCTCATCTTCAGTATGTCCTCGTTTATAAAGTTGGTATTTATATATATCAATAGTGTCAGCACTATCGGTTTGATTTACACAAAAACGCAGATGCTCATCTGCTAACAGCTAAAGCCCACTAAAATTCGTGCTTAAAACCATGGAGATACCTGAAAAAAAATGCTTAAACTTTCAGTATTTGATCAGTTTTTCAGAGAATAATCAAGAAAAATATTGATCCGCGGTCCCTAGTTCACACTTTTTGTTCTAGCCGTGATCCCTTAGTCACAAAAAGTACATAAATTCACTGATTCTTAAAGAACAACCTGCAGGTTAACTACAGTATATGATTAACTAACATTTTTTTGTGATAACGATCGGCTTCATTTGGTCTCCGTAATCATTTTGTGATCATGATCGATATGATTTGGTTGTCGTAATTTTCTTATATCAGACATTCCGAATTCGTCCTAAATTTTAATACGTATATTGATTTTCTTCGCAAAATATTGGCAACAATAATATCCTATAATGTATACTAGTATTGAAATCAAACTATTACCTATACCACCGCGTAAAATAGGTCTGATATATCCAAGTATCAGACAACATAAAAATATAGAGTTGTGAGGGTTTTGGTATGATTTTTCGATAAAATTAAAAAAGATTCCTAAAAGGAACATTCCCATCATTACTCCAAAATTACCAAAATTAATATAAAATTCACCCATAATTGTTGGTGTTACGCCACCCCCCGAAAACGAAAGTTTTAAAACAGATTTTAACCAGGACGTAGTACCTTCAATATCATCATTAAACAATGTCAAAAAATCGAAAACAAATGTTTTTCCTAACTGATAGTCAAGTTTTTCAGGAAAATCAGATAATATGTTTTTTAAATTTACAGAGCTTACTTTTAATTCTCCAATTAGTGATGATAAAAACGAACTATTCCCTGCTCTTACAGCCCCGTAAGCTCCGACGAAAACAAACAAAATTAAAGTTAGTGATAAAATAATTCGAATTGGGATCTTCTCATTTTTATTTTTCATAAATATCAAAATAAGTATTGGATTAACTAAAGCACTTCTAAACCCCAATAAAACCGAAAAAATTGCTGCAGTTGTGAACATTAATATTACTGTTTTTTTGTAACAGCCATTTAGTAAAAATTGTTCGTATAACATGTATATGGCTAACCATATTAAACTACCAATCCAAAGAAAAAGACCATTTCCTGTCATAGCATTAACTCTGCCATTTTCAAAATCATCAATATATATATAATTCCAATTTTTAAAAAAATACAGTAAATATGCTAATGATGACACACAAAATATTATAACT